>Ga0157364_1005676_pt1 | contig 12739 bp, 5 predicted proteins | sample AttsexASBM2_FD_111476 | JGI IMG/M metagenome (GOLD analysis project Ga0157364, IMG submission 111476) | Fungus gardens microbial communities from leaf cutter ant in Ribeirão Preto, State of São Paulo, Brazil - Atta sexdens ASBM2 | ecosystem: Host-associated > Fungi > Mycelium > Unclassified ... | reverse complement strand
GAAAAATATTATGAGAATGAGTTGGTGCATTTTATTAATAGGATGATATTCTGTGTTAACTTCTTAGCTGCTTTAAATATCAAGATCATTAATAATTGCGACTTTTTGACGGATTAAATATTCCCATAGATGATAAAATTAATCTTGGCTGATGTGTAATTATCAAAATATTTGCGTTGAGATTTTAAAACATAGGAAAAATATACACCGATATTCTCTGTAGAAGTTAATGTGAATATTTTGCTTTCTGATGAAAAGATTATCATTTCATATCTATCACGACATTCTATGTATTTGAGTACGATTATTTAATCGTGAAAGTTATATAAATAATGTAATATAAATTATTTAATATCATAATAATAATTTTATAATAATCATTATAATCATAATAATTGCATTGTTAGACATATAAAATATGGATATACATATGATCGTAAGGTATCATAAGATAAAAACTTTGTTTTGATAACTGTTAAAGAATATTTATAACGTTAAAAAATGCAAGTTCTTTAATTTTCTATTTACTGAATTTTTGTGCATAAAATAAAATACTTATAATATCTCTAGTTTTTAGCTTCGTAAGAGTCTTAGCTTAAGAAGATTTTGAGGAAAAAAAAGGACAGTAAAGTAATAAAGATAACAGGTTTTCTGCGGTGCCATCGAGGAACATCGAATGAAATACGGCGGCTAGAGAAGCTAGTACAGTTGGAAGTCTAAAACATTTTTGCGGTGGTGTAGGGAACCAAGTCTTCCCCTATTCGTACACGTTCTCCTGTGGATATCCATGACTCTTAGCTTGGGATGAGGGAATTGCTAGCACGAACGTGCAGGAAGTTTAGCGTGATCTATTGGCTGAGTTTTCGTAGCGCGGAAGCGCCGTCGGAATTTAACGAGCCACTCAGAATGAATATTTTGTTCTCGCAGACACGGATAATGCATGGTCGCATTCGGCTTTCCTCGAATTTGTTGCCAGGTAATGAAATTGATTCCAATGATCCGCAACCAGCATCACGAGCGTATAAATAATCGAAAAGAGCGGGCGCTCCAATAAATCCCGCGCGAACGTTAAGTACTTGCTGGCGATTTCCGCGATGCACAACTCAAATCGAACTTCTAAAATCGAATGTCCTATTTGCTATGACATTCGTAATTCACCTCGGCACCTCCATCCAACAACGTTTTAAGCTTATATGCACGAGATGATTAAGTAACCTTGTCAGTGTGCACTGCGGATTATCGTGCACATCAAATTAAATTTTCATATCTCGGAAGTTACTGCATGAGCGAGCCTTTATGAGTAATATCCCTGTGATTACGACCGAAGTCGGCGGTGTCGAAATTGAGATACGTCTTAATTTGCATGCCCGAGTCATCGGATCATATGAATAGAATAATCCTCAAAGCAAGGTCCCATATAATCCTTATGAGTTCGCAGCGAACACCGCAAAACGTTATCATCCCTTCCCTTCATATCGTACATCGGGTGTAAATATTTTGTGCGGCCCTTCCCGATCTCGGCACGATGTGCAACGCCATCCTAAATTAACCGCACCCTTATCGAATCTGGCCGAAATTCTATCAGACTGAATTTAATTATTTACTTTTGGCCGCCGAGCGTAACGGCGAGCAGACGTCTGGTCTCGACGGCGGTGCGATGCAATGTCAGACTGGAACCGTGGATCTTTGTTTAATGAATTACCCTTCTCGACGTGGCATTAGATTAAATCCAAAGCAAGTCGATAGACGTTGGGGTAGCTGGGGTAAATTGATACAAACGACACGCTGCCCATGCTCTTTCCCCATCGGTTTTCTTCCTCCTCGTCCTTTCTTTCTCTTTCTGGCTCACCCTGGCTTATCCGACCACCTCCGGCTTACCGTGATTGGGGAAAAGCAAAGGTGTTCGAAGTTATTTCACCGTCGTATCTCGCCGATCAAAATGCTGAGAGGTGCGGGAATTAATCTCGAAAGTACCTCTATTCTGTCAAACGTCACCTACTCCAACACGTCTCTGATAAGTGCGCGTCTTGCAAATTGAAATTGAAGATCGGCAGGTACCCGAGTTCACACTTTTTTTTCTCTTCAGACCGGTTAAATAGGGTGCGATAAATAAAATACCCTGATATAATATCGAAGAGACCAATATGAATAGGTGTGGCATACGTAAGTTATACGCATTGTGAAACATTTAAATGAAATATATAAACTTAATATTCCATTATATATATTTGAATAATAATAATAATAATAATAATAATAATAATAATAATAATAATAATAATAATAATATTCTGCATTATTATTCATATAATGGAATATTAAATTTCGGTTTTAAAGATTTAATAATTTTTTAAACAATTTATAATATTACACTTGTAATATTAATTCAATAAAGTGTTTTTTATTGAATCCAAATAATCTGATATAATATGATTAAATTTGAATTTGACAATATTAGAATCAAATAATCGACTTTATACAAATAAAGCATCAGATATTATTTTATTTTTTTGTTTAAATTAGTTCTCGCACAAGAAGAAAGAGCATGTTATATAGAAATATGATAAGTTATCGAAAATTCTCACTTTTTCATAACATAACATTTCGTTCGATTAGAATTTGTTCAAATCACACAGGACGAATGCTTTGCTTTGAGGTACTTTCTTTCCGTTTGCAAACGGTAGGTTTCATGGGATCGATTTATCACGCGCCAATGCATCCGGGAGTCTATCACAGAGGGTGGCGGCGGGTGGCAGGAAAACTCGCGGAGCCCGGTTTTTTCGCCGATTCAAAATACCTAATATAAAGTTTTCGCGATTTACGCCGACCGACTTGTTTTTCAGCGCTGTTTATCGCGGAAAACTCCCAGCCGAATGACGTGCATTTTTCCTGCACGTTTTTTTTCCGTCTCGTCCGGATCGCGGCGAGCGCGGCGAGAATTGCAGCGTCGTTGCATCGACGTCGGCACTTATTTATTCGCTTCGCGGCTCGTTGGGTTTCGCCTATTCTATCAAGGCAGCCAGTAAATTAATTTTAGACAGCGGGACCAACAAATTTCTTCCGACGGCCAATGAGATGCGGCGAATTACGATGTAGAGAGGGAGGGGAGAAAGAGAGAGAGAGAGAGAGAGAGAGAGAGAGAGAGAGCCCAGCGGGGGCCACCTAAGAGATTATCCTAAGAAAACTTTCACGGGAGTTCCTCGTATCCGGCGTTACCCGGGGTTAAACAATCTACAAAATTGAAATAATATGCAGATGTAATTTCGAGTAACTTTATATTGCCCGCCGCGCTGCCCCGGGTCATACCCCTTTCGAGAGTGTCCCAGGGCGGCGCAACTTCAGGAACGATACTCTCTCCTCTTCCCTTCTCTTTCTCTCTTTCTTCCTTTTCTTAGGTCGTCGAGCAACTGCGAATGCAACTGGCGTTACGACGGGGACAAATATTTTTTCAGCGCCAGACCTCGGTTATTATATCCCGTCTTCTGGCGAATTAAACTCCCAGTTTCTTTCGATTGAGACGCCTTCGCAGATAAACAAGTTTACCTTCCGACTGCCTTCGGGCGTGGCTTAAAAGAACGCAGCCAGTAAATAAGATATTGGCAAGAGAAATTGAAATGTTCAAATTTAAAGAGCAATATAATATCTATAATATCTGGAAGTTTTGAGATAGTTTTATAATGAGAGTAAAATTAGGAAGTATTTGATAAATTTTTATACTTTTAAATATTTGTGGAAATTTAAAGACATAAATAACCGATCGAAAAGTCGCGTATTCGGAATGGCTAGATGTTCTCGAATCCCCATAGATCTGCCAATGTCATGAAACGTCCGGCGTGGGTGCGGTCCACTGCTATCGACCATCGATCGGCTGACCCGCGTGAATTTCAGATTGTCCCTTTTACTTTAGGGTTCATCGTCACCCATAAATCTCGGTCATTTCTTCGCGCAAATAAAATGGCGACATTCGAAATGCAACGGCGGGAATTATCGCGGTTCGCCAGGCAACCGTTGCTGATAATTTCTTATCCTGGAGGAATTCCATTGCGATGAGATGGCGATCACTATCCGCGAGAATCGTACTTACTACGTGGTGACGCTTTAGCTTTAGTTTACGTCTTGCGGGGCCTCGCGGTTCACAAGTCGCCCTTATGGCCACGACGCTACCACGAATTCTTGCCCGTGGCGTCTCTCGCGTGTAGACGAATTCGCGTAATAACGGCGAGAGAGAACGGCGCGCGTGTGTACCCGCTGCCGAAAATGTCCGGTATGCGGGGCTGTATATCGTGTACGGTCTACCGCGGCTTCCAAAATGCCATGAATACTCGAGCACGTGGCGTGGTAGATAGGCACTCGGACCACGAGTGAGAAGAAGTAATATCGATTTGGCGTCATCCATCATGGCTCAGTCTATTAAACCATCGTACCCTATTTTCCCTCTGACCCCCTTTTCGCAATCACTTTACTCGTCCCGCGTAAACCTTTCTCGCTCCCTTCGCTTTCCCTTTACGTTCCCGAAACGCGGAGAGTACCCTTTCGACGTCGGCAGCTTTGCTTCTTCTCCGTCGCACACGTTCTCTTTCATCCAACGTCGATATATCTTTCTTCCGTTGCTGCTGTCTGTCGCTCTTTATCTCTCGACCAACATCACACGAAATTTGTCTCTTTCTCTCTCCCTCTCTCTTTCTCTCTTTCTTTCTCTCTCTACTCTCCTCATCATGACGTCTCCACCGTCCGACTTGCTCGGTTCCGAGGTTTTCGTCAGCAACGCCCAACCGAGACAACTCTAACGGATGTGAGACGGATGCCCTGTCTGAGTTTACACCAGGACTAATTACGATCCTCTCCCTCGAAGGGTACGAGGAAAGGGTGTCGGGCCTGTTTGCCTGACTGCTTGCTTGCCTGACTGCTTGCCTGCCTGCCTGCTTGCTGCCTGCCTGCTTGCCTGCTTGTAGTCGACGTTTCATGACAGAGACGAGGCCCGGACGCGCGGCACGCCAAGTGGCTCATTCGCGTGCTAGGTAGAAATAAGATTTCGGTGTAACGCGATTTAACGTTGCTCCGTGAATGTTCTTGTAAGTTGCTATATAAGGCTGTATTTGTAGCGCTCGATATTTGTCGCGTCACAACGGCAGCTTTTCCCGTTTCTCGTCGTGGATAATATAATTTAAAGCAGCTTTTCTATTTTAAATGCAACTTGAGCGCATAGATTATGCTGCCAACGCTCGGGTTACGTGTTAAAGTCAATCCCAAATTTAAAGTGGCTTTCTCGTGAGATACGCTTGGTCACGTCCTTCACACGTATCCGTATAAATTCAACAATAATCGCACTTCCGAGCCGATGTCAAATAGAAAGTAGCGCGTTGAAAAATCTGTGTTACATTTTTTTGTTCAATAATTTTGTAAATAACGCTTATTAATTGCGCTTATAATAAATTTATAATAAAATCTCTTTCATTGCAGAGAAAAATGAAAATAGATTTTTAAAAGATTTTTAAAATACGATATCCGTGATTATAAAAAGTAATTATTTATTAAAGAAATCGTTCGTGAATTGTTTTATATATATATCAAAGCATATTAAACTTTGTGAAAATTTTTAGATGATATAGTAATATCTGAAGCCAATAAGTAAAATAATTAAAGTTTATTTTTAAGTGTAATTTTATTTTATTTTTTATTCCCTATAAATAATTGTATTGAAATAAATATTTTTGCAAATTTTTGCTTTAAGAACTATTTTATCTTTTGCTGAGTATTTTATTTAAAAAAATATTGACACATCTTAATATGTACATAAGGTAACAATCAAATGTTTATATTCGTATGATTACCTAAAGAAAAAATAAAAATTTACTAGAATTAAATAGACTAGGAGTAAAATACCATAGGCGTTACCCACTGATGAAGCTTTGTATCATATTAATCATGTTTGGCGACAATAATTACGGTATTGAATGTAATTAGATTACTGCTGTCTCAGTCAGTTGAAGTTACCTGCGTAATAGCAACGGCAGGCGAGAGAGCGCTGGACTTTATCTAACTTCCTCTCTGCGTTCTAAATTGACTGCTAAAGATTAACCCCTTAAGTCCGCCTAACTCTATTCATGTCGTGTTAGATGAACTTCCGAAAATCAATAATGCGTCCACCCTCTCTCCCTCCCCCTTTTCTCTCACTAGTTTTGCGAGATTGAGAGCAAAGTTCGACCCTCGCGCAACCAATTTATACAGCACAACATTTTGACTCGTTGTGCAAAGGAGTAACATATTTCTCGAACAGGAAGAGAAATAAACTGTCGCTTACATCGTTTATTAAGAATTCAACGTAGTTATTTCCTGGATTATTCAGACGTATTGGCACTAATGATGAGAACAACGCGAGCGCTCAGACGCGAAGGAAATTGCAATAGCAAAACGCAATCCCGAGTAATCGGCTTTGAAGCTCGCGCTTTGTCTTCGGTTCTTTGATCGCAAGAACAAATACGAAGCGTCGTGACTTCGATAAATTCCCGTCAGTACTTCTGCTCAATGAGAAATTGATTAGCTCTCGATAATCCCAACAGAGAAAACGATCATCTCGTTTCTACTTCGTATTTGCTAATTGCATCTTGGAACTTTTTGACGATAAAGCTTTAAAAAAAAATGTCAGAGTTTAAAATCTAAGAATAAAATTAAAATTCTTAGTTTCAAATTAAAATTCTTAAAATTCGTAGAAGATTGAAATTTCTTAGCTACTGTTGAAATAATTTTTTTTATAAAACTCTCTTCGTTAATATAATACAGAAAAACGAACTTTGATATTTCTGATATTTATTGTGAAAAAATTATAAATAAGTTATTAATAATTAAGAAACTATAAATTCATAGAAAATGATTTTTTACATTCGGAGCTTTCTTAAATCTTTTTTTTGTCGTTCATTGCTAAAATCTCATCAGATTTTTCTCGATAAACATTGAAATGGTAAACTTGTCTAGTATATTGCATTAAATCAGGTCAAATCCGATCGTTACAAATACATCGTCGTACGACATAAAGCATTTCGTAGTTCGTGCTGTTCTCTTTCTCATATACGTTCGACGTGCACGCTTCGAAAACAAGAACCGATTTGCCGGTGAGTTTGCGGAAACTATTTTTCGTAGGAATTGCATTATATATATAATATATAATATGCGTGTGTGAGTGTATTGGCCGGAAGAAAGGACGAGAATAACTGTACACTAATAATACTTCGGTTTGTCTATAAACGTGAAGAGTGAGGCGGTACTAAGCAACGCAATAAATCGATTTCCTATTATCAAGCACTATTCTTTGCTATAAAGGAACCAAGATAGATAGATTATCCAACATATTATCAGTCCATTCTTTTTTACGAGCAACCATAATGGTTCGACGGAGAGCCAATGACATGCTCCATTCCCGAACTCGCAACAGGATGACTCGACGCTATCTGCAGAAGCTGAGAATACACGTTTGCGCACATAGGCGTAAACACGAGGCAAGCGTACCGGAATTATTGATTTCCCTTTGGAGAAAAGGAGCTTCTTTCGTGAAGAAATGTAATACGAAGCGAGCGAAATGTGAGACTGACGGGAAAACCGATCGCGCGAATTCCGATAATATCGACGAATGCAAATAAATCCATCTCGACGAAAAGAGATGCGCTGCCGGTTGCACGGAAAAACAAAGGGCACTTAGGATGGATTCGAATTCGTAAAATGAAATTGTCTAACGCATAAATATACTATTAACATTTTCTTGAGATATAAACAAGTCATTTTTTTGAAATCATATGAAATATTGCAAATGAACAAATGTTTGCTCTTACATCTAATTTTCTAGAGTAAATTTTTTTTCTCGAATCTTTATTTTATATGAAATATCTTACTAGCAGAAAAATTGATTTAATAAAATTTTAATTTCCGGATTATTATGTGAGATAATCACAATTTGTTTTTGAAATAGAGATTATAAGTTATTTCAAAATATACAATTTAAAGTAAAACATTTTGTGCATATAAATGTCATAAATAGTAGTTAATATTTATTTATTATATAAATAAATTTTCTTTTAAGTTTTCTTAACAATTGAAAATATTTAATGTATACAGATTCTTTCACAAAGTTAGATCTATAATTCATAACTATAGAATACATACAATCTTTTTCTTACAATCAGTTGTAATATTAAATAAAGCTGAAATATTAGTATTTGTTATAATCTTTCAATTTTAGATATTATACTAAGTCATCTGAAATTCACGAATTTGGAGTACAGAATATACTTTAGGCTAAAACAAACAACTTTTTCCTGTAGTAAAATTACATTCGATAAATAATTTTTGCGTTTATTCATATAACTTCAACCTACATTACATATCATATAACTTCTCCTACAAAAACTACTTATTAGGCGCAATTTTGCAAAAGGAAAAAGTTGTTTCTTTTAGCATAAACATAAAGTTTCATGTCTTGTATTCCGAATTCGTGAATTTCGGATCATCCTGTATATGACAATTAAGTAATGGAAAGATTAAATTTTTGTTGATATAAAATCTAGTTAATCGGAAATTTTGTTGTCTTTCAACTTTAATAATAAATATTGAATAATTCTGTAACAATTAATATCAAGCTAAAAACAACCGCAATTTTTTAAATTTATCGTCCTGCTAATTGCCGTTGAAAAGACGTCCTGTGGTTCTGGAATATTGATATTTGCTATTTTAGTTTAAAACAACATATGTTACGTGACACGAACACTCATGGGTTAATGACGAATTTTGCTTACGCCTGTAACAAATCAGTAGAAATGAACCCATCAATTGAATATATTTATATAAAAATACTTGTCCCCGTGTTGTTACGAACGCCATTCGTAATTAAAGTGATTCGTTTTCGACAGCTGCCGCATTATCTCATTTGACAGAAGCAAAATGTATCACACTATTGTCAGCCGGTTAAGCGTGCCTTTTCGATAAGCCCATGTAAATGACGCGAACAGTAAACGATATTTAATCAAGATTATATTTTTTCAACATGTGTATGTAAATATTTTTCAAACATTATGTTTATCTCGATAATTGATAATTATACAAAGATTAGGCAGAAGGTGATGATCACAACTTATCGAATAATGAATTTCTTTCGATCGCGATTAATTAAACGATCCGCTGCCGACTTTCCTGTTCGGGTGCTCTTCGGGAAAATTATGTAACAGCTAAGTCAGCACGTCTCACCCGGTTTCTTGTCGACCCCGTGCTAGTCGAATTTCCCTTTCAAAGTGCCGGCCGCAGTTTTGCAGCGAGGGAAAGGGATAGGGTGGTAGCACACGAATGACTTTATGGCACCGTCAAGACCTATCTCTACATTTTGCTGGTTGAGCACCTCACAATGGATCGAGTGTTGTTCACGACGTAACAATCGTTCAGTGAATCTCCGAGTACCGTCAGACTGTACATGTTAACGTGTCTTCCACTGGATTGCCCATCGGCATTTTACTCCGATAACTACGCGGGAAGCGGGAAAAGGGAAGCGAGAGGAGAAGTGTGATAAACTTAATGCGGTGACTATAGGCCAGCGGAGGGACGATCTCGTCTGGAAGCACAGTAAAATGTTCATTACGAAACCTTCTTGTAATTTCACGGCGGATCGTGAAGATTGCCTCGTTTTAAGGAGATTTCCCCCCTTTCGAATGGGCGCCTAGGAAGAGGCGAGGAAATTTTTCACTCGACCGAAAGGAACAATCGGTCCCGTGCCTTTCCCCGCGTACTTAATGGAGTCTCGCGCGTCGCGGCTCGAACGGAGGGATCTCGGAAATAAAATTCTCGTCAGGATTTAACTCCTGACGGCGCGGCCGATGCGACATATTTCCGGGCCGATGACTCGACTCAACCGAGTGAGCGTCGAGGAATCGAGTATTATTTACTGTGCGAGTTGGTTTATTTTTCATTAACGAGCTAATAAACGCGACCAGATCTGTAAACTGGTTTTCTTGATCGTTAATTAACACTGATTCTTTAACGAGAATTCAATTACGAGAATTCAAATGTTTATGTGTACCGATTCAACGAGCAACTTTTAAAGCTTTTACTTAACTATGTCTCGTATTTATAATGTGTCAACGGAATTATAATAACGGCGAATGTCTGATAAATCTCTGACAATTTTACAACGCATTACCAATGAAATTGCATGATTTTAAAATTGTAATTCTTAATACGTATAAATCATCCACTAGCGCACGCGACCATCTCGCAGCTTTTCACTCGCGTAAAATTATCAACTTCCTTCCTGACCTTTTCTCTACCATCACGAGCGAGGACAACTTGTATGCGCCACATTTTGAGAGAATTATGCGTGTTCATGTCCGCGAGTTAATGCGGAATATGCGCCAAGGCGGTAAGGCGAAATATGGAGCGTATTTTTCGCTCCGCCACTTTCAACAGAAAATTATAGTGTTTAATAATTGAAGTTCCTTTGTTAAATTACTCTACATGAATTCTCGAATCTTACTATGTTTCATACCCAAGATACACTTTTTGTGAGATAATGAAATACTTTAGAGGTAAAAACGAATACGATTGTCAAATGTATATATTTGTCTAAATTTTAAACGTAAAATTTAATTTTAAATTAGACTAAATAATACAACATTCGAAATGTTTCGACGAAATTTATTTTGTCCGATTAACAATTGTATCTCATTCATGCATATTTGACTATTTCGACAGAGATTTAGTCTCTAATTATTCTCTTCAATCACTACTCAATGCGGTTCTGTAAAGGGAACGCGTAATACGTATCGATTAGTGAATTCAATTATGCATTAATACCACCAAAGGGCTTTCGCAACCGAACGATTCAGCCGCTTTCTTACTCCCTAGCGTATCGTCACGCCCGCGAAGCACAGCTCGCGCTCCATTAAGTCAGAATAAATGTGCCGAGCGAATACACGCCAGCAAACCGACAATTGGGTTGCGCACGGCAACAGGTGAACAGATATTGATATTACAATTCGTAAACTCTGCCGAAGAGAGAGCAAGAAGAAGAGAAAGAAAGATTTATTCTACCAGTCTCATCTCGCAGACGGGACAGAGATACGGACTGTGTGGCTCTTTCACTTGCGAACTACATCTGTTTCGGGTCCAAGACACACCCAGGAGTCGATACTCTAAATCCCAGATTGTTTGTGCCGGCCGTTGTTCAACGCGCCGTCCGTGTTGTTCCATCGACAGCGGATGTCTTTCCGAACTGTCTCCGACAACGACTCCGCGAGTTAACTAGACACAACCACTTGTTGTTGGCCCCTCGCTCAAGTACGATCAGGACTAATTCTCCATGTTGAGGGTGTTCGGTGGGCATGTGGACTTCCAACTTCTATTCTGCGAAGAATGATTTTGGATCACGGAATCAATTCTAACGTGATGCTTTCAGCGTCCTGCCATCAATAAAGAGAGCGAGAGCGAGAGAGAGAGAGAGAGAGAGAGAGAGAACTTTTACTGTTTTCTATGAATTTAAAGAGGAATGAGCATAACGGAGCGCTTACCTCGCTCGCTGGACCGACAAGATGCGCCGGAAGAATAGAACGCCGACCGTCGTTTGAAATAATGTTTAGCGTCGCCGGAGGGATTTGTGGCCGTGAGCTCGTGCTCGAGAGAAATGCCCTCGACCCCGTTTAATCCATACTTTTTTCTCATTCTTCTTCGTGCCGAGAATTTGTCGCGCGTCAGCTGGCCTCGAGAATGATTGTCATATTAAGGGGTCTCTCCCTCGCGGAAAATGCTAAGTTCGCTATCTTTTCGAAATAACATACCGACGAAAGAGACTCCGTTGAAAATGTCGTCGCGCCGTTATTACATCATTCGTATTTCCGAATGATGTGGTGGACTCGGCATATTCTCTCGAGTGGAGATTATCTTTTATTTAAATCATACGCGAGTACATCTCATTTTGATCTATTGCATCCTCGTTGTTCCGACAGTTCTGTAATCCTGCTCCATAATCATATATGAATATTTTTGGATTTAGATTATAAAAATATTTGCACAGTTTCAACTTATTTAAATGGGAGAGTAATTAGAAAACTTACGCATTTTATATATTTCACATGGTATATTTGTAATCAGATTCACACCGCTCACGTTATGGTATGAATGCTACAACGTTAATACACTTACATATATTATTTTTTAAAAAGCGTAGAGTTAGAGATAAAAAAATATTGTTAAAAATAAATTTTTGTAACGCGTAAGAGATTTTAGTCGTATATAACATGTGAGGAAACGTTGACAACTTTTTAAATTTCATACAGGATTTTTCACATTTTTTTCCACCTGTCGCGGTCGAGATGTAAAAACCTAAATAATACTACGTTCTCGAAAATTTGCATTTTGTCAAGCGCGCGAAAAACACTAAATCCTCTCCGCATCTGCAGAAGTAATAAGCATCGTGCAAACGAAAATAAACAGCGTACAGCTTGCAAATACAAAATTTGTGAAAATTATAAACTGCGTACGCTATTTTTGCGAAGACGAAATTGTTTCGCGAAGAATTCACTGTTTCTGTTTTTTAGAGATATTATATAATAAATTAATATTAAATTCCATCGATTCTCAATATCACAATGAAAAATTCTACTATATGGACAATATATACTGAGTCGTTGGCACTTTTTTGCTATGTACCTTTATTACTTATACTAGCCGCAGCTATTTTTCTGTATGCGAACATTGTAGCAATAAAGAT
>Ga0157364_1005675_pt1 | contig 12739 bp, 4 predicted proteins | sample AttsexASBM2_FD_111476 | JGI IMG/M metagenome (GOLD analysis project Ga0157364, IMG submission 111476) | Fungus gardens microbial communities from leaf cutter ant in Ribeirão Preto, State of São Paulo, Brazil - Atta sexdens ASBM2 | ecosystem: Host-associated > Fungi > Mycelium > Unclassified ... | reverse complement strand
CGCGTATATGGAACGGATTATATGAGTCTCTTAAATATAACAATAATCTTAATTAAATTTCTTGGAAATATAAGGAAGACTATATATATATATACATATACAGTTGGATTATTTTTCGTTCGAATAGACAACTTAATGGCAAAATCATTGCACAGGAATGAAAGCGGTTTACCTTGTAAAATCTTCCGCCTCGCTTCTCGATCGACGAAAAAGCTATTAAACATTAATATGTAAAATATATGTAATATATTTTTTGTCGGAGGAAAAAAGAGAGGATTAGTATATTATATAAAGTTTCCTCTTCCTCCCACTTTCTTTCGTAACGCAGAAATCTAAAATTTTGGAAAGAGAAAATTTTTTGTCGCAAGAGGATGATCCATTGGATCATATGACCAATGAGTCATAAAAATTTGTTTTCGAGAATAATTTTAGAAAAAAAAAATAAATTAGGTAGTAATTTTATCAAAAAATAAATAAGAAAAAAACATCAGGAATAGTACATTTTTATACATATGCAAGATGTTAGGTAAAAAAGATTTCACCTAGAGAATAAAAAATTCTTTCCCAAAATAGTCTATTCAAATGTGTCATTGATAATGTATATAGATGATCTTAATATATACAGAAAGTGCATTATGGAAACAGTTCAACGACGAAATGAATTATCGCTTCCGCGTAAAATCTTATTCGAGCCAACAGCGGAATTTATTCTCTCATCGGCGTCCTATTAAATAGAAAAATTTATGCGAAGATTAACTCTCATGGCATGTCACACCGATAATTGCTAGCCTGGAGCTAATATCACTAATTCGCGAGGGAATTAATTAAGAAGATGTTAAGAAGATGTTAAGAAGATATTAAGAAGAATTGCACCTACATGGTGTCTTGAAACATGTAACTGTTTCCTCTTTTGACAATGAAATGTTAAAACTTTTAGTTCTCTTTAAAAAAAAAAATATTGCTTATTATCTGCAATATTTCTTTAAACCACGTCAGGTATCTCAATAGTAATGAAATTTTAATTAAGGTTGGAAGATTATGGAACACCGTGTATACACGAGAAATAATCCACCGGGGATTATTTCTTTTCCGACGCCGTAAACTTTCAGAAAGAGAATCGCGAGAGAGAAATTCTGTTTGGAAAGGTACGTCGGCCGATCTGTTCCGTAGGTGAGAAGGAAGGTGGTTCACCTTGCACAAACAGCCTTCTGTTATTTACCGTAATTCGCTCCACGGCCAGTGGCGCTATCGATTCCCTTCGGCGGTGATAGAATGTACCGACACATGACACTTTCTTCGAATTGCTAGTCGAATTTGTCATACGCTGAGAATTTGTTCTTTTCATTTTTCCATCATTCACGCGAAGGACACAACCGTATTTGGTTTAGTAAGCATGCATGCACTACGCGCTATTCTGCCAACCGCTGCATTGCGATGATGAAGTTCTAATGAATCGAGGCTTACATTACCATTCAGAGAAACAATTATGATAAATTTTGATCGATGACAGTAAATATAATTAAATAAAATCCTATATTTGATCAAAATGGATCTTAGTGCTTAAATATTTCTATACAAATTTATATATTGTGAGAGCAAAAAGTATCGTACAAGGAAACTTTATATAAAAAAAAGTCTTATTTGTAAAAAACATAAACATTAATTAGCAATTTTATACAATGAATATATTCGGTTCTAAACAAACGAGCTTCGCATGTATTGAATACTAGTATATGAATATTTTTTGAGCATCCAAACAATAGAATTTTCGTTAATTTTTCAGACGATATATTTTCTATAATTAATATATATCTTTTTGGTATATATAATTTTAAGAAACATATAATCTATTTTATTCTTTATAAATAAATGATTAATTACCCAGCAAGAAATGATCGTCAATTAAATGTCGACATCAAATTGATGTTGAAATCATCGTAACGATATTGATATTGATTTGACATCAATTTGATGACTCATTTCTTGCTGGATTATATTACTTTTTAAAAATAAAGTTTTTTTTTAAAAAATATTTTCTACGAATACTTTTTGCACTCACTGTACATATCTGATTCTACAAATTGTGCGCTAAAATTTTTTTTGGTTTTAAAACACTATCATGATCACAACTAGGTAAGTAATATTACTTATTAAATTAACTTGTATCCAGTTAAATTTTTAGATATTTTAATAAAATCGTTTTTTCCATGTATACTTCACTTTAGATTTTCATGAAAAATAATAAATAATAATCAAAAAGTAATAATTAATAAAGTGTCTAATTAATTAGTATACATAATTAGATTATTACACGAAAAGAATGCTTTTGTTGAAAAAAATTTAACTAGATACAAATTTGCAATAATTTTTTTAGACCATAAAAATAATTCTATAAAAAGCTTAAACATTGACGATAATACTATAAAAAATTTAACATTCTAATAATCAATTTTGGAGTCCTTATATAATTATTTTGATGATTCAATAAAATTCTTTTTAAATCTGTCTAGTTAAATTTTTAGATTGAGCAAAACTTCAGCAAAACCGTTCTTTCTGTATATAGTTGATGTCAATTTTGTCTGGCGTTTTGTTTCGTATTGCTTCTTTATGCAACTCACGTGTCAACTGAACGTTTATTATGCACCAAGTCATTTCGAGACAAAGAAGAATAGCATTTAAGGACTTTGCTATGTGGAAGGTTAAATGGAGTTTTCGAAAATATATATTGTCGCCGGCCATTATCGTTTGCTGCACAAGCAATATATATTAACTGCAGCCCTTGGAACGTGCGTTGTATATACTTTTTTGTGGCAAAAAGAAGTTAAAAGGAGAATCACTAGGAGAAACAGTTGTACGATTTGAAGAAAGTTCATATGGCGACCCAAATTTTATGATCTACCTTTCTAAATTGACCTCTAGATTATATTGCCAATGTGTCGACAGGACCGGCTTAAGCTATTACATCCTTACACATCTTCAATTTGAGAATAAGATGAGTTCCTGACATATCGGATTTTATATCAAACGAAAAACAAGAGAGAAAGAATATTCAGAATATTAATAGAATGACTAAAGGTTCTAAGCTTTAATTTCGCTGCAAGATCGACCTTGTCCTGCGCGATATTTTCCCTTGTGCGATAAATTCATGAAAATAATTCTCAGTAAGTCTGAAGAAAAAAAGTTAATCCTGTATTTATCTCGTAATTCTTTCTTTCTTTATATTACTTTGTATCTCTATTACAACATATTACAACGTATTTTTAATATAAAAATAAATCTTTGTAAATTAAGGATTCATTTCTCTTTTCTTTTATTCTCTATACTTGTATGTTTTAAAAGAAATAAAAATAATTTAAAGCTGCACATAAAAATGAAATAAAAATTATAAATTTTATCAACGTAATTATTTATTTTAAATTAAATATTTCTTTACTCTAATAAATAATAATTTTAATCTAAATTTTTAAGCTTAAATACTAATTAAAATGCTAAATATTAGTTAATAATTATTATAATTATTAATTATAAATGCTTAAAATTTATTATAAATGAATCATAATTTTTACGCAAGGAACAAACGATTAATTTTCACATAACTGTGTGCAAAAATATTTCATACTAATATATTGCATTTGTTCTTTATTATGCCGTCAATTTAATGCTGGAAAATCATATTTCATGGAAAATAATCCGTAATCATATATCTTCAACGTCGTTTGTGTAAATGCGTCACGATCATACTCACAGATCGTTTATCTACGAGGAAGCTGATCGATTGTCACGATCAAACAGTCATCATAGATCGCGATCTGCTTGATATTCCGGAAATCTATGGATCGTTTCACGTTATTCCTGCACATTTTTCCATGAGATCCACGTAATTTTATTATCGCTTATTACGTCTCGCTCGGCGACGTGCAACGATATGCGACGTCCGCATTTATTGTTAGATTACGCCTAAGATTGTTCGTTTTCTTCACTGTGAAGATATACTGTAGAACCTTGATTATCCTTAATCGATTCTAAATTAAATAATCGCGAAAGTCGAATAATAAAAGTTATATTTTATTATTTTTTAATATATACCTTATTTATATAAAAAAAATTTATATTATTTTATTTTTTTATTATATAATTATATTTTTTAACTTATTTTAATTATATCCTTAATGGAAAAAAACAATTTTGCCGAAATATTTAAAAATTTAACTAAGATTACAGATTTGAAAATAATTTTATTGAAACATCAAAATAATTATGTAGAAATCTTAAGCATAATGAGTAATACTACAAAAAATTATGACATTCTAGCAACCAGTTTGAATGTCCTAATCAATTTAATGATTCAACAAAATTATTTTCAAATCTATATCTAGCAAAACTTTTAGACACTTTAGTAAAACTGATCTTTCCATATAATTGTTTATTTGTAACTTTGTATATGACTGTTCTTTCGATGTATCAACTACATTTCTTCTTGAAATTTTAATAAAATGAAACAATTCTTTGATATATTGTGAAACAGATACAGCGTGTACATGAAAGCGTTGCACATGCAAAACTGATTGAACTGAAATAAAGCACTAACGAAAATAATCTGAGGATCGGATAATACAAAGCTGATTAATTCTGATTCCACTACCCACATTGATTAGAACCGATTTTGATATGCAACAAATTAATTCATGACTTCACTTGATAAGATAATCAGCTTCACTCATTAAAGATTGTATATTTTCTGAGAATGCTGACTGCACCTAGGTAGCTTGAAGCCGTTTTATGGTGACCGAAATGGGTGACCACCTTGTCACGCTTTCGTGAAGAAGACTGATGCTTCTCTTTGAATTGCGACGTTAGAAATCGTCGGTGAAATTTAATTGTTTGCCAGAGATATAAATCACATGGGAAAATGGAGCAAGTTATGCTATTATTTCTTTTCGGCCAGTTTGTACATTGTTTCATGAGAACTTGACTAATTACGTTGTTGTACATATCTTTATTTAATCAAATATTCATTTAATCAAAATTTCCAGCATATTCTTCTAGGTAAAGAAAGAACTGATAAATTCTGAACATTTTTTTATTTAAAAAATGTACTAATTAAAATTTATCCACTTCGTCTCCAAGAGAGTCACATTTTTATATCGACACGAGAGTATACGTATTTTCCATGTTATCATGGACATCTCATAAATTATCGTCTAAGGACGGACCTTTTTAATGCTCAATCTTTAATTTTTATAAACTTTGTGCAAGTTATCCTCGCATGGCCGCTTGATGGCCAATCCTCATTGGTTTTCGAGGAATTCCTGATTTTGTAATTCTCGGGACGACCTTGCCTTTTGTTACTTTCACCAGTTCGTCCGCAGGATCGGACGAGTTGATACACGGTGCCCTGGATGAAGGAAAGTAGAGCGAAAATGAAAGAAAGAGAAAGACAGAAAAAAAGAGAGAAAAAGAGAAGCAAAAACAGAATGCAGCTGCAGCCATACTTCTGCAGCCATACTGCTGCATGCAAACTTCCATTTATATACCAATAAAATTGTGCACACGCATGTATGCGTACACATACGTGCAGACGTTCATGCTATGGTAGGGAGCGGTCGACCTTGCCCCTGAAGAGGTGCGGTGTGATGCGCAGAAGATGGAGTGTGGTCAGGGTGTCTCTAGGACGAACGATCGATCCACGAAATTCATAACTCTTCACCGATAAATCCGAATCATTGACGATTTCTTGAATAAGCATAGGTTATGACTTCATGCCATTTTGAGCGACGAGAAAACAATTAAAAACTTCACTTATTCAGCAAATCTACTATCGTAATGTACAACATGTTTTTATGTAAAGTAACAAAATTATATAAAATCAGCGGTTATGAGTAATCATATTTGTTGTAATAGCACAACAAATTCATTAATAAATTAGAATATTTCGTAGAAAATTATTTTTGCACAACAAAGATAATTTTTTACGAAAATCAATCTAATATATAGATCAAAATTTCTAAAAAAACATTCTAACTAACAGTGTAAAATGGCGTATAGTTTTACTATTAATAAAAAAAAATTGTTGCATTAGCAATTTTAATTATAATAAATTATTATAACAAAGAATTAGCTGAATTAGCATATTGATAATTACTGCAAACATAACTTCTTTGTTAAATCATCAAATCTTTATAGATGTTGAACTCGCACAGCAAAAAAGTAGATTGAATAATTCAGCAAACTATAACTTTGCTGAATTACTCAATCTACTTTTTTTTGTGTGAGAACTGAGAATATTTTTAGGACATAGTATCTTCTGAATGTCTTTAGAACAAGAGACCTTGGAGACCTGTATACTACATGGGTCTGTATATTTAATATAAAGAAGAAAAAAAATATTGAAATTATTAGCGGAGCCAAAAGGTGCACGAAAAAAAAGATTTGTTAAAATAACTAAAAACTTCATTGATTCAGCGAATCTACAGTCATAATATACGAATAATTAATTATCTATACGTTAAAATCAGAAAATTGTATAGCTGAATAAAATTAGCGATTATAGATATAATCATATTTGTTGTAACAACATACAAAATTTGTTAATACGGCAAAAATAACTTTCTATGAAATATGCACGGAAAAAAAACAGCTAAAAACTTTACTAATTCAGCAAATCTACAGTCGTAACATATAGACAGTCAATTTTCTATGTTAAAATAGCAAAGTTAACAGCTGAATAACATTAGCGATTTGTTAAACCATCAAATCTTTTTAGCTATCGATGTTGAATTCGTGTAGCAAATTATATAACAGGTTTGCTGTACCATCCAATTAATTTTTTTTTGTGTAATAATTTTCCACTAAAATCAATCCAATATATGTATAAGTGAAAATTTTTAACAAACATGTTAACGCTAAAATAGCGCATACTTTTGCTACTGAAGAAAACTTGTTCCATTTGCAATTTTAATTGCAGCAAAGAATTAACTTAATTAACATAATTGCTTACAGACATAATTTCTTTGTTAAATCATTAAATCTTTTTATTTATAAATATTCGATTTGCACGACAAGCTATAACTTGTTGAATTATCTAATATATTTTTTTTTTTTATGAGAACGTCTCTCGGAATAATATCCTCTGAATATCTTTATTTTAAGACGACTCTTGAAAATCTACGCTATATAGCAGATCTGTATTGTATATTTAATACGAAAAAAAAATAAATTGAAATTATTAACAGTCAAATTTGCGATTCTAATCTCAAAGAATATTATGTTACGGCAAAAAGTGATAAGAGAATGAAACGTGAGAAGTACATCAATTTTCAGAAAGTCTCGCTTTCGCCTTGCCTACTTTGCATCTAAATTGTCATTAGATTAGATTTTGCAACCTAATCCAAGTGAGATAAATTCCTTACACGATGAGAAAATAGTTTGCGATTTTATTTTCGATAAACACGAGAAGTTTCACAATGCGTCAGTTATTTTCGATGTGTCAGATTCTAACATGATGAAAAGAAAAGAAGAGAAAGAAGAAGAAAGAATAGGAACGTTGTTTGGACTGTCTCTGAAAGAGACATGCTGATCTTATCTATTGTTCATTTAGCTGACGTGGATTTCTGGAGGTCCGTGAGCTCGAAAATCGTGTCCTCGTGGCTGGGAGTCTCGAAAGACAGGACGAATGGTTTACGTACTGCATGGCAGCTCGAGGGCACATAACACAGTCTTGCGCGCCGAAAACTTTCACTGTCAAACGTCGTACGTCATGTAATCCAGGGCCGAAGTCAGTGATGCAGCGGGGATGGCAGATGAGGAGGAGGATTTCGTATTATCCGCGCGATCTCGAAGAGAATTCGTCGTCGGGAACAATCCTATATTCTCGTATGTGCGTAAATATGAGAATGACCCCGCTTACGCGAATAATACGATGGTGTCGCAACGACGCGGCAGAAAAATCCCATTATGAAGCTCGCTGTGCGGTATAGGTTTATAGTCGGTGATTTAACATTAATATCTGTTTATACAATGTCTTACGTTTGACTTACTAATTGCATTAAGCATTCCCTAAACACTCAGCAGTATTGTACAATTATTGTATATAATATTATTGATGTCCCCTTTAAAACAAGTAAGTTGGAGGATCAATATAATTTTCAATTATTAATATTGCCATATTAAATATTATGTAAGAATATTGATCGTCTATCTAATATTGGGTCATTTTACATTTTCACGTGTCTTATCTCTTGAACGCTTAGATAAATAAATTAATCGACATGAATATGTGCATTATATAGAATTGCAATTAAAAAATTTTCTACAAGAATCAAATAAGTACATTTTAAAAACGTCTGAGTTATGGCATCAAAGCATCATAGCATCAATTTGTAAACAATTTTGTTCTGATAAAAATCAAACAGAAAATGGAAAATACAATATAAGAATTTAACATTTGCAAAGGATGTTTTTATTAACAACTTGTAAAATTTTATAAATAAAAAGTGAAAAAGTATTGTTTTAAGTAATTAATCATTATCTTAATTATTACTTCAATTTAATTATTTAATTATTATTTAATTATTAATTTAACTATTACATAAGGTATTTTAAATATTATTTCTTTCTTCACTTTTATCATTTTATTAATATTATGAAAGAAGATAAATATAAAATAATATGAGATAAATATATATAGCAACATAAAAAATTTCTGCAAGAATCAAACAAATTTAAAGATTTTTTAATTTTTCTAAAAGTGTCTCCAAAATAATAATTAAAACTTAAAATTTTGTTCTTATGTTTATTATACGTATGTCCGAAGAAAAATTATCATATTTACGATACAATAAACGATTTGAAAATGAGTAATTTTTTTTCTAAAAATTTAACCTTTACACTTGTTTGGTTAGTGACAAAAATCCTTGAATTGTTTTTTTTTTTACTTCAGTCTTGCCAGCTATTTATATTTTTGATGTTAGATATGTTTATTATTAAACTTATGATTTTACTAAAAATAACTACAATCGTTATCAAATAATTGACTGATGATTTTTATTAACATTGCATTCAATACGCGATACTTGACTATTTAGTTCTTCAGGCAAAAAAACAAGAAGACAATCCGATGCAATCATAATCCACTTTGTCCGTGATTCATCGAATAATACGAACGTAAATTCATGATTAAAAAAAATCGCACAATGCTTCTGTGCTTTATTCAATCCGGATGATTATGCATCGCCTTCTGACGAGCCCCCTCTCTCGTAAGATCCTCTTGCGGATAATAAGAGGTGTCGTAATAAACGTAGGTATCCCGTTATATCTTCGATACATTCAGTGACATTAAAAAAAAAAGCGAGAGAAGAACTCACCAAGTGGGAAAGATGTGATGGTCGGGGAGTTGAAAGTTGAAAGCGACAGTGGAAGATGCCGAGGTTCTCTCATGCCATTCTTGAATTCAATTTCGTTTTCATCTGCGAAAGTCAATAAAAAAAGATATTCCTTCATCTTGATACTTTACATAGAAATGTCTATTATATCTGGCAGCGATCTACGAGCATAACGTCAATAAATTCTTTCGTTGATATAAATGTACATATACCAATAAAAAAATAATTAGATACGCGTCCCTCGATACAAATAGGTTATTAAGAGACTACTTCAATTATTTTTTCCTCTATCTAGAGATTGCGATGTGAAACAGAGATATTAAACGTGAACCCATTAACGAACTACGACAGTCACATAACCTCGGGTCGCAAACGGCACGCTCTCATGCCTTTCACTACGAAAATTCTTCCGATATCGCGTCCCAATCGCCATTAAAACGTACATGGAAATGAAAGAACCCGCGAAGCGAACCGATAACAAGGACGGCGCCGCTCGATCGATCGCGAGAAATTTGCACTCTCGTGACACTGACGAGACGGTCTCGAGGTCGCGTAATGCACTTCGTCGTAGTACCAATGATCGCTTAATCGATCTTCCGGTCGCGTCCTTGCTTGTCTGAAAAGAAGTCTTCGGATAACCGGAAGAATTGCTAACGAAATGAAATCGACGAAACTGCTTTCACTATTGTAATATTGCCAATGCTCATCTGTCATTTTAACCGATCACGTGCCATCCATTAGTCCGTGATTCTGTTTTCTGAAGATTCGCATACTGCAACGTCTCCTTCTGGAGAAAAGCGAACGGAATGTGCGTAGGTAACGCAATGAGGTGTGGCAAGTACGATATGCAACTTATTCAAAGATTTCAAACTGTACTGAGAGAAAAATATTTTTAGTATTCATGATTATAATTGCATGGTAAAATAATTATAGATACTCGAAAAAGCGCTTATACTGAAATATCTAAAAATTTAGCTACATAAAGACCTGAAAACAATTTTATTGGATGCTTTATTGGCTGCTTTATTGAATGCCATCTAAGTAATTATATTGAATACTTAAACTGGTTGCGAAAATTTTTTTGCAGCATTAACATTATGCTTAAGCATCCTCAATATGTATTATATATCATAATTATTATGATGGTTCAATATAATTATTAGATATAATTATTAGATATCAAATTTTTATGCAATTTCATGTTTTTAGAAAGCAGATTGGAAAGTAATAAAAATAGAAATTTACTTCATTAAAAAAGTATTTTAAAAATGCATATTTATTTGTGCATATTGTACAAATTTGTATATTTTGTGCGAGTCTGTAAAAAAATATCTGTATAAAAAATTCAATGTCTAATAATTATTTTCAAATCTTTCTAGCTAAATAATTTTTAGATACTCTAGCAAAACTATATAGAAACTTCATTTTTATGTTATTGCTATAATATATATGTATACTTATAATTCCATATACTAAAAAGAGAATATATGATTTTTCCTAAAGACAATTATAAAATTATATTAAATTATGTTAAATGAACTGTTAACTATAATTATCTTATCGTGTAATCATAACTCACAAATACCAAACACTTTTCTCTCAATGCGCAATGTATCGATATATTCAGCGTCAAACACTAGCGCGAAATGAGGTCTGGGTTCTATACTTCATCTTTCATTTCACTAGAATTTTAATAAGATAATAAATAAAGTAGATAATTAAGTCAATTGAACACATGATAATGTAACTGAAGGAACTATATAGGAAAAAAGTTGAAAGGGAGTGGGTTAACGAGGTCGCATGGCAGCTAAACTTGTTCGGTATTTTCGAACAGCGGGTTCTAATATCGCGGGTGAAAACGCCAGTCGGCTTGCCTTTGCCTCGAAATCTGCATAATCACTTTCCATCGAGATTAGATTTTCCCTTGCCATAGGCGGATCTTACCGGCGGGATTTTCCACCAATTGAATTGGTCTCATGCTGCGAGTGTTTCCACTTGGCAATTTGTCCCTCCTTGCGCAGACGGCGGTTTCACACAATTATACGTGTTATTTGGCCCGAATAATCGGTCCCGGTGATTCGAAATCGAAGTGGGAAGAGAATTTCGCTCGTTCATGCGGAACGCTCGTGTAACACCAGTAGCGGGATACAGTTTATTATTACGCTCTCTACCTGTCTTACGTCGACGGCATTACATTAATATCGCGGCAATGCACCGGAATACGCCGAATCGAGCGAAAAACGTCGCTAATACAATAATGTAATAAATTTACGTGGCTGTTTTATAAATCGCCTTTTTACCGCCGATTTGTACACAAGTTCACACCATTTGGATTATCTGGTCATTTTTATCAATTATAATGATATATTAAACGCAATTAACAACAGCCTTCGATAGCTCAGTTGGTAGAGCGGTGGACTGTAGTTATTAAATGCAAAATGAGACATCCATAGGTCGCTGGTTCAAATCCGGCTCGAAGGAAATCTTTTAGCCTTTATAATATTCTTTTAAATAATTAAGCATTCTGAAGAAACAAATACCACAAGCCTTCGATAGCTCAGGTGGTAGAGCGGTGGACTGTAGTTGTTTAATTATTCAAAAAGAGACATCCATAGGTCGCTGGTTCAAATCCGGCTCGAAGGAATACTTTTAGCTTTTATATAATAATTCTTTTAAATAATTAAGCGTTCTGAAGAAATGGACTGCAAGCCTTCGATAGCTCAGTTGGTAGAGCAGTGGACTGTAGTTATTTATTGTTTATGTAAAAGAAGACATCCATAGGTTCAAATCCAGCTCAAAGGAATTTTTTTATAATTTGTTGCAAATTTTAAAAATCTAATAACAAATAAAAATTAGAAATTAAATTTCATCTAATTGCATTATTTGTTTGAAAAAAAATGATTTTTGTTAGAAATATATCTTGCTTTTTTATCTCTATCTTTGTTTTCACTTTAATTATTTTTAAATGCACAATTTTTGTCACGGACATTATTTCGCTTAAATAAAATAAGTATTTTTAATAGCTTCATTGATGGAGTGATAAAATATTTTTTTAAATATAATTTTCAAAGATTGCAATTAAATTGAAGTATAAAAATTCTTTGCGAAATTTTATTAATTTTTTATCCCATTCCAGATATAGACTACATTGATAAGAGAAAAAAATATTTATACAAGTATATACAAGTATCAGTATATATTTATAACTATAATTGCCTAGTGAAATAATTACAATTAGAAGCTTCATTTTCAGTTATTATTGCTATAATATTAGTAATTATAACTATTATAAGTATTTATAGTTCTATATCAAAAAAGTATATGATTGGTCGAAAATATAATTTACAATTGTTTTTGAT
>Ga0157364_1005674_pt1 | contig 12739 bp, 8 predicted proteins | sample AttsexASBM2_FD_111476 | JGI IMG/M metagenome (GOLD analysis project Ga0157364, IMG submission 111476) | Fungus gardens microbial communities from leaf cutter ant in Ribeirão Preto, State of São Paulo, Brazil - Atta sexdens ASBM2 | ecosystem: Host-associated > Fungi > Mycelium > Unclassified ... | reverse complement strand
TTTTATATCATATATTTACATCATATTTATATCATATATTTATATCATTTATATTATATATTTCTGATAATCAATTACAAATGTTTAAAGATCTGATGTTTAATTATCGAGATTCGCGCGTAAATATTGCTCCAACTACTTATGATATATTCAACCTAATTGTAAACACAGCCCGTAATTATTTATTATTATTGATATCGATTTAACTCTGATAAGAATCAAAGAATATTTTTGCTAAATTGTTGACTCTATTATAAGTGAGTACTTGCCGATCCATTACGAATTTTCATCAACCATAAGCCATCTTTTTAACTTAAAACCCGACGATTGTGTATAAAAACTCTAGAAAATATAGTCATTTACTAGCAATTATCTAAAAATAGCAATTTAATAGTACGATTTATATCCGTGCGAAAATGTTCGACTGAAACATCGCTGCTAAATCGCGCACGCGAGAGATCGGCAATTTCTCTCTGTTCAAATAAATAAGGCGTTCAAGGGCTCCGTTTGTTCAAGGATAACATGTCGATCAACTTCAGGAGCGTTCTCATAAGCGATCCCGTGGACGAGTCTTGTGGAGCGCTACTCGCCAAGCACGATATTCCAGTTACGACGAAATACAAGCTACCGAAGGATGAGCTGATCAAGGAGCTGCAGGTGAGTGGATTTTAATGCTGTAAAACTGCGTGAGCTAGCGAGCAATTTCCGTGCTTTATTGAGCCAAAGCGAATCGCGATGGGAGTTCATCTTGCAAAGTTATAAATTCCGCTCGATATCCGACGTCGGAGACTGTAAAAACGGAGAGCTCCGTCTTTCGGAGAAAGAGAACGTAATTTAAAGTCGGAAACTTGAAAAGAAATTTACTTAAGAGGCTACTTCGAATCTCTACTCCCGTTCTCTAAAAATTCCACAACGCAGTTCTAAATTCTTAAAGACTGTTCTAAATTTTAATCGAGGCAACATTGATCATTTTCATTTAAAGAATCGGTCTTCTCATAACTTTCTTTAAGTGCATCTCTGAGCTTATAAAACTAAGTTTAAGTCTAATTTATTTCAGTAAGATAGAATGATAAGCAGTAAATATTAATAATAATCGGAGAAAAAATGTTTTACGTATAATTATAAAATTACGTAATATTACGTATAATTATAAAATTATATAAAAATATATATAATTGTATATAAATGGACATTTTATATATAATTGTATATATAATTTATATTTACATATAAAATTATATATAATTATATATAAAATATGTCCATTTTTATATACAAATATATAAAATTATATATAATTTTATATAATTTGATACAATTGGATATAAAATATTTTTTTCCCGAGAAGCAATGGAATCAGAATGCAATAAAGTATAATTGCTATAAGCATCTATTATATTTTTCATTTCATTAAATATCGATTTAGTTGTGAATAAAATTGTAAACAGCGATTTAACCTCCAAAAGATCGCGCAATTTGTTTTTCTTCGAGTTATTGGTAATTGAAATCAAGGTTGTTACCAATATACGATCTATCGAGCGAAAAATCACGTGTCAGATGAGAAGGCATCGATAACATTAGATTACACTGAATTCATGCGGAAGATAAACACAGTTATGACAATAGAACTTCCCGGGTCGAGAAATCGTGTGGGAAAAATGCAATCATTCTAAAATTCTAAGAAAATTGGAAGAAGCAACCCCCGATAAGTAACAGAAATATTTTGCAACAAATTTGTATATGTATTCAGTTACGAAACAAATTTTTCCATCATTTCTTCAAACTAGTGCCCAACCAATAATGTTTTATAAAAGTGTTTTTAATATTTTATAAATGTTTCTCAAATAAATATTTATTTGAATATTTGTTTAAAAAATATTGTCTGTCGGTTGAATGTCCGAATGTTAAAAATTGTGATTTGACACACACATAACAGTACTGATAGTTTGTATTTATATTTGGATAATCAATTGTAAAACTACCAATGCTATAATGCGAATTACTTTTAACATTCGGAAAACAGTTCAAAAAATTCTTGGTATAGAGCACAATGAAAAAAATGAAAAAAATGAACAAACTAAAAGATAGTGATTTGTGATTATATCAATCAGAATTTCGGTATCAGGTAGAATTCTAATATTAACCAGAAATTTCTGATTTGTTCATCCATTTTTAACCAGAATTCCAATTAATCCAATCATTTTTCTCAGTGCACAGTTCGGACAAAGTTTCCTGACTATATATATATATATATATATGTATTTGAGTTAGATAAATTTTCCTTTTTTTTTATTATTAGATAACAGACACACAAATATATATAATAATATAATATATTTAAACAGTGAAAAAAAAAGTAAACAGCCACAAGGATCTACATAGCGAAAGTTATTTATTTAAAATAACTCGTTAACATAATAAATGAAATAAGTTTAAATAAATGATTTTCGCTAGGTAGATCTTACATGTGACTATTTACTCTTTTTTTTCATTGTTTATTTTTATAAAATCACATTAATATTATTAAATATATGTATATATTTCTACACAGAAGAAAATGCAGAAGTGTTTGCGACTAAAAATCAAAATGTGTTTTATTATAGATAGATAGGCTATTTGTTTTCATTCACACCCTAAGTCGATTCTACCAATCAAGTGTTATCTGCAAATATTTTTTTCATTTTTTTAAGCGCACTTGATTGTCGATAAGCCGATTAAACTTACATAAGAATGAAGTTCTGTTTCTTCAACAAATTAATATGGTCATCTCATGCTTCTCTGTGTAAACAAAAAAATAAATAAAATTGTCAAAATCACTTTCTTTTAAACGTACACGTAAATAAAAGAATATTAATAATTATATTTAATATCTATATCTTATTTTGATTATTTTAAAGAGTAAATCTAATTACAATAAAAGTTTTGAAATAAAAGTATTTAAAAATTTAGCTAGATGTAGATGTTAAAAATAATTTTGGATCATCAGAATAATTATAGAACGCTTAAAAACAATGCTGCTGAGAAGATTTAACATTCTATCAAGTTTAAAAAAAACGTCCTACATAACTATACTTAGATGATGAAATAAAATTATTTTCAAATTCGTATTTATAGCTAAATTTTTTAATACTTCAGCAAAATCATTCTTTCCGTGTATTCGCAATCCATCTTAAGGCAGGACGTTTTCAATCTAATGCAACCGTTTTATACAAGCAAAGTAGTATGCAAATGCAAGTAGCATGTGGGACGTATCTTGGTCTCTTTTTCTCTACCTTCTCCGTCTTTCTCCGTCTCTTAGTTTCTTATCCCTGTTTGTTTTTTTTTTCCTATTAATTACTCGTGTTCGAGTCAGCGATCCGGTTATATCCAGTTAGCTCGGCTGGTGCGCATACCGATTAACTGCAAGGAATCGTTGTATCACCGGTTTTGTCTGCATGTGTTGCATACGTGGCATGGGTGCACACATAGGCGCCTATACATAGAGTTCTATCCCTTCGCCATTCGTATTTCTCAATAGATCTATCAGGTATTCTCGCGTTCCTTCTACGCTCAATTTCTTTTTTCTATCTGCCATTTCCCGTTTCATTTTCACAGAAAGTGTAAAATCCAAGTGTAAAATAAAAAGCATCTCAAGCTGTGTTGCGGAATATATTCGGTGTAACGTAAGCTAGAAAATAAAAAGAAATTACGCAGCTAAGAACTATATAGCTGATAATCCGAGTCGGACCAAAATTGGAGATTTAAATCTCTCTCAAAATAGGTATACACAACGTAGATGGGAAAAGAAAATTTGAAGTAAAGAGCGAGTAGATTGATATAACAGGAAAAGAAAATTTTCTAAATGCACTTCTGTTTATAATGATCAAAGAGAGAAGATGGAAATTCTGTACGAAAAAAGTGAATCAATTGAAAAGAATTGAACATATAGAAGAGAGATTTAATTTGTGAAGCTGTGAATTTTTAATTGGAGAATTTAATTGGAACAAAATTTTTTTTGTTATTTTTATTTCTTTTGTATTTGTTTGAATCTTTTTCTCGCAAAAAACAAGAATTAAAGAAAGATTATTCCTTTATTTATAAACAAATATAAAAAATATCTCTCTCTCCGCAAATATTAATCGGTGCAGGAAATATGTTTAAACGTGTTCAGCATATATTACATAATGTCGTTTTCGGCAGTGATTATTCTATATAAATGTGCACCAATTGAAAATAATGTCGATAGACGCCTATGCGACCACATGTTATCCTTATCTCCATTTTTACATGGATAATTATTACTAAAGCTGATTAGGCATGGAATACATTTCCACTTTGCGCAAGTTTAGTAACCAGTTTCCACAAGTTCACAAACAGTAGTCTCCATAAGCAATGAGCTGAATCATATTTCCTAATCACAAATATAATTCACGTCTACGCATCTCTTTTCACTTATCGCATTTGATGCAAAAATAGAAAAATACAAATTTGGAATATACTTTTTAAAGAAAACCAGAAAGATCCGGGGCAATTCGATAAGATCTAATTTTACTTTCATGATACATTGAAAAGCATGAATAAATTTGATCGACTTGAAAATCATACGAGATCTAATATTATAGATTCTTGATATTTATATAAATACTTTCTGTATTAAAAAATATGCAAAGTGATTTTTTATTGTTACGTGGAAGCTTATTACATTTTGGTCGATTTGAAACTCATATACAATCTAATAATATAAATTCTTGATATGAATATTTATTAAACAATACGAAATGATTTTTTATTACAATGTGGGGACTTGCTGTATTTTTGCCACTAATATCTTTAAATGATCGGCAATTTTAACTCGAATTAAATGGCTTAAATAAATTTCAAAATTTGCTTTCGCGTTTGAAAAAACATAACATAACAAAAGTAAATATGTATACGTTTCTAAACTGCAATAATCCCGAATTTATCGCTTTTTGCTTTTCTAAATAAAATTTGAACTCATATTTTTCAATTTTTCTTGAACAGAAGATGAAAATGTATATTCTCTTTTTATTCAACAGAATCATGATGCTCTTATCGTCCGATCCGAGACCAAAGTTACGGCAGATATTTTTGCTGCTTGCCCAAATCTTCGCGTTGTTGGACGAGCTGGTACTGGCGTCGACAACATTGATCTTCAAGCTGCCACACGTAAAGGAGCGATTGTATTAAAGTACGTGTGCGATCTCATACTTTTGCCTATAAAAATTTTTTTTTATAATGAAATTAGGTAGTAGAATAGATTTCTTATTAGAAGGCAATATTGGTTGATAATAGCTCTTCTCAAGTGTACATCAATCTTAAACATAAAACTTCCATTTGCCGTTTTGCCGAAAAAAAAAAATAAAAAGCTATTTGAGAAGAGCTGCGGTTTAAAACTCTGCCTCTCAATCGAAGCTACTTTTTTTCTCGTCTGAAAGACTTTCAGAACAGTTTTCCAATAATTTGTGACATAACAAGTTTGCTGGTACAGATTTACTCATCAAAAAGTAAAATAGAATTTTTTTATTAAATCGGTTAATTAACGAGAATTATTTAATTAAATTAATCTTGAATTATATCTTTATCTCTGTAATTGAGATCAGATTTATGGTAGCACAAAAAATAAGCGATTAAAATATCACAATGATTTCGTGACAAAGCCTACAAATAACAATTACAATATATCACGTGATTTTATCGTTTTTAATAATTGCAGCACTCCGGGAGGTAATAGCATTAGCGCTTGCGAGTTAACATGCGCCCTGATCTCCGCGCTCGCACGCAATGTCGCGCAAGCTGCACAGTCGCTGAAAGAAGGTCGATGGGACCGGAAATTATATTCTGGATACGAGCTGTCCGGCAAGACCCTCGCGATCCTCGGGATAGGTCGCATAGGCCGCGAAGTGGCTCACAGAATGCAGAGCTTCGGCATGAATATCGTTGCCTATGATCCGTTTTTGACGGACGAGATCGCCGCCCAGCTCGGCATAAGAAACCTCAACACGGAGGAAATATGGCCCATCGCCGACTATATCACCGTACACACACCGCTCATGCCCGAAACCAGAAGTACGAATCGTTCGAGCTGAATCTATTAATTTGAAGATTGTCGAACCGAAAAAAGTTATATAAAGTTGCGAATTTTTTAACCGAATAGAATCGATTCAAAACACTTTTTCTACGTGAAAAGAAGTTCATCTCTTTTTTAAAATACTCAGAAACTTTATCGCGAAGAGAATTTAATCGTAAAAGAACAACATAATATCTTTCATGCCGATTTATTAGAAAAGTTATTAAAAATTATTATTAATTGGTAGAAGATATTTTTTATATTATGCAACTTATATTTTTAAATTAATAATAACTGATAAAGTAATTTTAATTCATAATAATTTTATAACTGCAATTGTAAATTAATATATAATAATATATAATAATTTTAATTAATACTAACTTTTGTACAGCTATACACATATACATACGTATAAGTTATAAAGTTATTATTAATTAAAGACTATAAAAAAAATGTCAATTGAAATCTACATTTGTTATATAAGAGATCTTAATAATTCTTTATTTCGAAAAGAATTACTGTGAATGTGGTAAAAAGTAATTGTGTAGAATCATACCTTATATTTATAAAATAGTATAAAAGAATGCATGTATCCTTAATCGTACATGTTTGTAGATTTAATCAACGCAACAACTTTGGCAAAATGCAAGAAAGGAGTGTACATCGTTAATGTTGCACGTGGTGGCATTATTGATGAGGAGGCTCTTTTGAATTCATTAAAATCTGGTCACTGTGGCGGAGCGGCTTTGGACGTCTTCGTGGAGGAACCGCCGAAGAATATAATCACTTTAGAACTCATCAAACATCCAAAAGTTATTGCGACACCTCATCTCGGTATGTACATATCATACTTTACATAATTTATATTCGCAAATATTATTAAATTAAAACGATAACTTTTTAATTATATCATTTCGACGTTAATCTCATCCTTCATATTTCATCAACCTGTTTAAATATTATAATAATATAACTTATTACTTAACATGTTGCTCATTTACTACAGCGCCATGATTCGAAAATTGAATTTTTAATTGCATGTAGAACGAAAGAGCATAATTAAGACAACACATTGTCTAGAATTTTATGATGTTTTTTAGATATCTTTTAAACATGTATGTCTCAAAAGACATTATGATGTAATAATTGATGATACATGCTAATTAATACTTCATTCCTGCAATCATTAGTTATTACACCAAAATTGTATTCCAAAATTAAAATACATAATTTTTACAATTTAAATTTTTTAATTTATTTTCTGGAAAACTATTTTTGTTTTTAGCTGTGTCATTAATTGTAGCAAATGAACGATATCCTCTTCCATATCTTTTTTCAATTTTAAACGCCTCATTATAAAAACAATAGAATTAACGGTTATTCGATTATAGGTGCCAGCACGGAGGAAGCTCAGCAACGAGTAGCAGTAGAAATTGCGCAACAATTCTTGGCTTTATCTGGCAAATCAACAGAATACGTCGTCACCGGTATCGTAAATGCCCCGATCTTATCTGCCGCTATGACGACCGAGAATGAACCTTGGATCGAATTGTCAAAGAAATTGGGTCAATTAGCCGGTCGCTTCCTTAAGAGCAAACTAAATACAGTAATTCACAGCCGCACCGTGGGAAACGCCATGCAGGACAAAAAATTCATACACACAGCCGTTCTGGTCGGCATATTAACCGGCCAGACAAAGAATGGCTTAAATCTAGTTAATGCGCCCACTTTGGCGCAAGATATTGGTGTAGAATTGCAAGAGGGCCATGTCGAAGGTGACCATAAAGCGGTCATCGTGAAAGTTGGAGAACATATCATCAAAGGTAATACTATAATTTAATATTGAAAAATATAATAATAATAGTGAAAAAAAATTGTGAAAAAGATTTTAATTCTAGGAATCTGTGAAGTTAACAATCTACTATCAGAAGGCGATTAATAAAGATTAGAATTAAGAATTCTTTAAGAAAGAATCAAAAACAGAATTTTAAACCGTAGAAATTGAAAATATTTGCATTCGACAACTGAGATGTATATTGCTAGAATTCTTTTTATTTTTGTCACTATCATTAAAAAATTTCAAATTAAGTTTCTTGAAGAGCTGTCTAGAATTCCAGTGTAATTTTTCGAAATTTTTAACAGTTTTTTATTGCGCATTGCTTTACATAGTAATATCTATCAATGTTATCAAATAGAACGAAGTATATATATTCTGAATCATCTTCAATTGAACATTACATTACAGTGATGTCATTGTGTAATTACAGGAACTGTACGTGACAATCAATCCCTGTTGCTCGCTTTGGACGACGCAGTTTTTAGCAATGGCATCGTGCTCAAGGACTACATTTGTTTATATCGGGCAAATCGAATACAGGATCTCGCCAGTATCGTAAACGTTTTCTCGTCGAAAAGTATCAACATTCACAATTTGAATGCCAATGGCAGCTGGATCATCATTCACACCGATCAGCAGGTCTCAATTCAAGTGGACGAAATTGAGAGCTTTTGAGCACAATTGCGTGCTTCCAAGAGAGACATACTGACAATAAGTGATCCTTGACAAAAGACGGGAATGTAAAGCCCGAATTTTGAAGAATTCAGTATTGTTCAATTGCTAAAAAATGCGGGTAGTTCTTGTGAAGGAGCTTACTCTAGAAATACGTGTCTTTTTAATTATGTAAACTTCATTTACATAATATATCATTATTTATTATCTGATTATCAAAGTAGATGAATAAGAAAAGCTAGATAAATATTTCTAATACATATTTAGTTTTCTTTTAAGAAACAAATTATATATAAAAAAATATAGGTGTGACATGCTCTAGTTTTTTATCATAAATAACATATTAATCGTTAGCAAATAAGTTATACTTTTTATATACACATGTAGAAATGTAAAAAAAAAGTATATAAAATGTATCTATAGAGGTATTTATATTTTTATATTATTAGAGATTTTGTTAATAAAACATCACATTTTATCAAATCACCGTTTCTGTGTCATTATTGACTATACAAGGGTCTAAGCGTATCTATATACAAACGAACAATTGCTTGTATAAAAGAGAGAACAAGAATTCTACTCTAAGTGTAGAAAAAGTTGATCTTCAATAAATTCACTAATGTTAGTAAAAATTCTATAAAAAATATATTTATGGAGAAAAAATGCTCATGAAGAAAAATAGCATATTCATAGAAATATCAGATTTTAACGTCTAGGCCCTTGCAGTCAAAATATGATCCTACAAACATACATCATTAATATTATCTTAAATAATCGCTTTTACCATCATTTTTTCAATATAGATGTACTTTGAAACAAGAACATCCAATGTTCGGAGAGACCAATGAGTTCTCTGGTGTATAATTCGATCTTCAGATGTTAATTATACAATTTGCAACAATTGTACATAAATAAATTGATTACGCATCAAATTAAATTGAAATGTCTAGCTCATAAAAAAATAATATTGGTGACATTGTGTAATGAGATATCACATCTTTCAATGTATATACACTGTGTTGTTTAACATGATAAACAAATATCAAAAACAACAGAAATATCAAAGTTGAATGTAAAATATAAGTAAACTGTATGCAAACAATTTATCAAATTTACATTATGGATATTCTTAACTATTATGAAATCTATTAAAAGTTAAATATACAAAATCTTAAAGTAATACAAACAGAAATAGAGACGGAAAAATATTTGGAATACAAATAGACTATTTATAATACACTAAATTGCGATAAAGTTTGGGCGCTTAATAAATATGAAATCGGATCAGTTTAACAAAAACGTATTATATTCTCTCGTAACTGTCCGCTCGACAACAATTGAAAGCAAAGACGACGCCATCCTACAAAAAGAACGATAATATTTTTGATCAAGTACAGTTATAATCATCTTATTAGAAGTATCGCGGTCACTTACTTTGACTAGCGAAGGAAGTTTGCACCAAAATTCATGATTAGGCACCATCTCCCAGCCTGTAGCTCCCCTCAATGCTTTCAACACTATGATACCACCAATGAAATATACGCCAACACTGACAAAGAACAAAATAACTAAAAGGGAACCCGTAGATAATCCAATTTCTCGTTGCAATTTACATCCGTATGACGAAACTAGCTTAAAATACTGCAAATATTATTAGCAATTACTTAACTTATACATATCATCATAATAATAGACAATATTATTGTTATTTTCATACTTACATATATTTTAGCGCTAATAGAATCAAGTATAAAATTCGTTTCTTTGTCTCCCATATAGCATACAATGTTTATTATAATTTTAATATCATTATGGTATATTTCAAAAATTGGAAATTTGTCATTATCCGATAATTTCATTCTTGTTTCTTTTACTGTCCCAGTAGTTAATACTGTTTTATTGACATTATTGTATATACATAGCTACAAGAACATGATATTTATTTGAGAGATACCATAAAAACATAAATACATAATGCAAATAATGGAATAACGCATTTTTTAAATTGATCAAAACTGCTTTAAATCTTACTGATACATTTTCCGTAGAGCAATTTGCCTTGTTCTCTATCGTCATATTTACATTTGTGCATGGATGAAAGTAGACTGTATAATTATCATTATTTTTAGCTGAAAATGATCTGAAAATTAATTAATTGATTAATATTCTATATACTGCACTGTTTTATAAATATTAGATATACTTTAAACAAACATTATATATTAAAAATATTAAGTATACAATAAATACATGTTTAAATCCTTATATTTTTCTCTGAGAAAACTAATGCAACAAAGAGTGCAATTGAATACAAATCAATTTATATATTTTTAGTGTTAATAAATAATTTAACACATATTCTTTTAATTACATATTTTTTTCTTTGTTGTCATGAAAATCACACAATGTTAAAAGAATTAAATTATTCACACTGAAAATAAATAAACCAACTTGTACTTAATTGTAATGTTTAATAGCGTTTTTCACTAATTTTCCCAGTGAAAAACGCTATTAAATAGCAAAGATATAAAAATATCAAATTTGTTTGTATCTGTAAAAATAAGAAAGAAATTAAATAAATACTAAAATTCTAAAATAATGAAACACAAAGACTAATAGGATTAAAACATTTTGTTCATTGCTTATTTAATCAATTATTTCAAAATTTTTTCCATGCAAGAGGGTGAATAATTAGTACTATTTTTTTTCTTTTTTTATAGAAATTAGATAATGAACATATCATAAGACATAAAAACAAAAAGAAGCCGAAGTCTGGATGGAGGTTAATAATTAATCTACCAACTTTGCGTCAGCAAGGGCGGTCAAATTGTAATAATAGCCATCCGGCAACGAGCAAATGCAAGGTGCTTCCTGCACGCATTCTGATGACGTTGTGTCGCAGAAGAATATCAGAAATAACGAGAGCACGATAAACGTCGCATTACTACGACACATTTTTCTCAGCTTTGTTTTCGTTGACATTCGCACTCTTGACAAGTCATACGATGATCGCGACATTCCCGAAAAATAAATGCTGTTCATACGATATGATATCGATGCCAGATGTTGATAATTTGTAATTACCAATAGTCGGATAAGTTACCAAACATTTTTATCGATCGTGGGTTAATGTTCTATCTTAAAAAATTACCGATATTATCAAAGATCTTTTAATTCGTTTCAATGCATTCTCGTTTGCTGGTAATTTATTATTATTTGAAATGTAAATATTAGCACATATGTAAAAAAAAAGGGTGTAATATAACCTTAATGTTAATATTTTTAAACGAAATAAACATCACGCGCGTGTAAGATTGCAAAGATAAATATTTCTGGTAAATATTTCTAATAAATATTTCCACAGTTTAATTGTGTAGCACAATTATACAAACTAAATATCAATTTATCATTTGCAGCTTTGAAAAATGGACGTACGCATCCTCCAGAAAAGTGAACCTTGCTATGTGGTTTACATCTACATTGTCAGGGGACATTATGCTTCCTAAAGTAACTAAATTAACAAAGTACCAAGATGAGAAAATTCACTAAATTAGCATTTGGAGCCAAAATGACGAAGTGTATTGGCGTTCTAACCTGATTCTGTTAAAAAATCGAAAATCCATACAGGGGTCTGGAAGAAGAAGAATTTGATTCCAATATTATAGAAAATGCCCGATTGCTGTGTTGAAAATTGCAAAAACCGCAGCGAAAGAGACTAAAGTTTTGAATAATCATGGAGCCAAATGGCGGCACTTTGCGGTACTTTGTTAATCTAGTGACTTTAATGCCTCCGGCACACCAAGGTATCAATCATGAAACTTTATCCCTAGGAAAGTGAAAAGTGAAAATTTTTATTGAAATTAATGGAGAAATTTTTTATTTTTCACTTTCCATCCCAAGAAAAGATCCCAAGTAAAGTTTCATGATTGATATCTTGCGCGATGTTCATCGCGTGCGACTGTAACAGGGGAATACTCGACTGTAGTTTGATTCTTACATTCTGATCCAATTTAAATCCTCGATAGAAATTAAGCCAATGAAGTAAAATCCTGTTTTCTGATTGGTTGCAGAACGTTGTACGACGCACGTCGAATCCAGTGTAAATCCAGTATACCAGCTAAAATTCTGATTGGCTGCTGCTTTTTCGCTTTCCGCTTTTC
>Ga0157364_1005672_pt1 | contig 12742 bp, 3 predicted proteins | sample AttsexASBM2_FD_111476 | JGI IMG/M metagenome (GOLD analysis project Ga0157364, IMG submission 111476) | Fungus gardens microbial communities from leaf cutter ant in Ribeirão Preto, State of São Paulo, Brazil - Atta sexdens ASBM2 | ecosystem: Host-associated > Fungi > Mycelium > Unclassified ... | reverse complement strand
TATATATATATATATATAGTGTGTGTGTGTGTGTGTGTGTGTGTGTGTGTGTGTGTGTGTGTGTGTATTTATTTACTTTTATCAAAATATCTTTTTCTATTATACATTATCCTTATATTTTACAACAATAATAAATCATTAAAATCATTAAAAACATTAAAATCATTATAATGCAGTAATTAAGTTTGAAAAACAGAAAAATATAAAAAATGTTCGAATATTTTGAACAAAATATTGGTTTGTCAGTGAGAGAATCAAGAATTATCACGCCCGTTTATATTTTTACGTTTCTTCAAATTATCTTTTTCAATGAATGTATCGCGCGGGTATCATTATTCGTAGTCTGTACGAACAGGGACTGATTGACGAGCAGAATTTATGTTTACCAGTCGAGAAAGTTCAAGTAGGACAGTGCTACCCGACGATTGTTGTAAATCATATTGACGCTCGAAAAGTCGAGATCGAATAGCAGATCGCGGGTGTTTCATTTAATTCTTAAAAAGATATAGTAATTTTTATCAAAGTTAAGAAAGCTATCAACGTCTCGTCGCTATAAATAGTACGTAGTGCATAGCTGAACACGATAGCTCAATGGGAATTTCCAGAGACAACGTCGAATTAAGCAGTGAAGAAAGTCTGGTACGTAATAACAAAAAAAAAAACGAAAGATTCGATATAAAAAATTCAGAAAGTGTTCCAAAGGTGTAAAATGTATTATATTCTCAAATAATGTAATATATTTGTGGATAATTGTGCAGAATTTCAAATCAAAATATTTTCCAATTGGAATTCATTCCAAAACGAAGAAAAAAACTTCTTTTAAAATAGATACATCATTTAGTGAGTTTTTAATCTAAATATGTTTAAATTTTCAACGATAGATATAATAAATTTAAATTTAATAATAAATTTAAAATTATTGATATTACTTAAACTACTGTTGATATTCTATGATGCAATCGCCGGAACGGAATTTTTCAATCAACTTTTTGTTTTAAAGTGAGATTTATACTTTATCTTAAAAAGATGTTTTCTATTCAGTGAAATTATAATAGCATTTCATTCCTCGAATTTATTATTTAACAGAATATAATATACATAGTCTAGTGTATCATATTTTATGTTTATTACTCTGTTAACATGTAGTCTAAATTAAAATTAAATTTATAACAGCATATAAAATTTATATTATTTATAAGAGAATGGAAAAAATAAGTTGATTACATACCAATTCGAATCCCTAATAGAAAACAGATAAATAGAATGACACGGGCATGTATATTCCTCTTTAGGCATTATTAAATGTGGCCTTCTGATTCTAAATAATATTTGTTTATTACGAAGAATGCATTTGATATTATCACAAGATGGAAATTACACGGTTACATACAGTTATAAATTTAAATTGTGAATACGAGTCTAAGTACATATGTAAATTTAGCTTGCCTCTATGTACAGTGATCAAACATGCAAAGAATCTTCGTTTGTGTTATTTCAACATCTGAGTATAATTATCAAATTATTAATCGTTTGCATATCCAACAAAACATGATATCAGAACAAAATTCAGTTCAAGTACACGCGAGACGTTCAAGTTTAATTTATTACAAAGAGGTTGTTGATAGATAATCTCTATTTCAACTTTAGAAAAATATTAAAAATTTTAATAATTTTTGCTTTATTTTAATTACATTAATATTTATGAACATAAATATTAAAAGAATATAAAAAAATATGTTAAATTGTCAAGTATGTATATTTGTATTATAAGTAGTGTCAGTATTGTTTCTCATTATCGAAATCTTTTTCTTTCAGCTAAGATGCAGCAGTGCAAACAGAGAAGGTACGTTCCGCTTGATATTTTGCCATGACATGAATATTGAGAAAATTAGCACTTTAACTAATCGCTACAACATATTTCGTAAGCAGAAAAAGAGAAAGAAAAATATTACTTCCTGTATTAAATATCATAAATATCTTATCATTCAATGAAAGAATACTTTTCAAAGAAATGCATTATATTTAAGTACTGATTATGGTTTAAATACAAAATATGATTGAAATTATATTATGATACATAAATGAATTTGTCTTATCGTTAAACAAAATGCTAAGAAAACTTTTAAAAGAAAATATTTGACATAAGATAAATAACATTTTTACGAAGTAACTTATTATACTAGCCAAAAACTAAATAACACAGTCAAAAAAGTGTCTTAGTAAATAAATATACTGATGAGCATTAAAGCATTTATGATATTATCTTTATGATATTATTTACTGTGCGTATTTCAACGAAGTTGACTGATCCCTACTTTATCTGTCTCTTGTCACAATCGATGTTTGCTCGTGATCTCTCAAGATCAAGAGAAATCTGACCGATATTTATTGTTCCGAGAGGAACTATGGGAACGCCTCCGTCATTGCAGATTAGAACAGTAGCATTAACAATCGCTGACACAGTCGACGAGATTCTTTTAGAATTTTGTGGCGCCTATTCACGGGAATCGAATTTCTGAAGGCAACGAGTAACGTGTTCTAAGAAATCCGAGACTAGTGCCTATCGCGTAAGGTCGACCTGTTAATGCGTAATCGAAACGATCTTGCGAAAACGAAAACGTGAGAGAATCCAGTCGTTGCATTCGGATGAACACGAATCAGTGAAAGAAATCTCTGGATCAACAATCGTATTATTGTGTTTAATAGTTTTCGTATACTTTTCTCTTCTTTTTCCATCAATTCACAGAGCAACTTTTAATCAAGAACGAATAAGAAAAAAAATCATTGTATTATAACAGTTCAGGTACACAGAAACATTATTTTGCTTTTCTTATGCGAACACACTCGCGCATAAATAACTGCTGTTGATACATTATGATGTATCAACAAATTAAAAGCTTTCAATGTCAAGCGAATCCATTTTTTGAAAAATAAGATATGTACTATTAATTAATAAAGAACTAAATATTCAAACTAAAATATTCTCAGCAATACTTCTACGCTCTCGCAAAATATGAATTTTGTTCTTTAATATATTCTTTTAATATATTTATATAAATTTAAATTCATTATTCACGGTTTTTATCCAGAGGTTATGGCGTCACTTATGATGTCACAATAACTATATGACACATACCTACGCAATATGACAATGTAATTTTAATCGATCATTATCAATTGCTACTTTCAAATACACGCACGTAATGATGAAGAGAAAGATTTAGTAATATTGACAAATGCACGCTGAACTCGTTCGTTATCATTGGCCGACGTAACCGGATTGCGATATAGTGTTAACGGCTGGCAGTGTGTTTCACGATCCGCGCGATTTGCTCTCTCACGACATGTGACATACTGACATCACGCTACGGATCCAAAGAGAGTAGCATGTCACGCAGTGAACGAATCTTTAATTTATATATCGCACGAAGGATATATGACTAGTGCACGTGTTGCGGGAAGGAGCTGCATGCATTATGCGCTCGTTTACCGCCGCGTACACACTTGCGGTTCGCGAAATCATGCGCATAGTCGAGTAATTATTCAACTAGTGAATACAACGGAATTTAACTAATAATTTAATCATTTATTCTTGTTATTTTGTACTTTTCTTATATATTACTATAGTGAAAGTTACTATAAGTTACAGCAAGTGTGCAATGATTACAGCCTACGAAATGAAAGCCTTTGTAATCATTGTTTAAACTTAACTAGTAAAGTGATTTAACATAAAGTTGTTGCGCTGAAAAAATCAAATCCATTTGTTGCTACAAATAAAGAATTTTAGCAAAATTGCAGTAACCATATTATACAAAAAAATAGGTAAAATATTTTATATTAGCATTTATTATATTTAATCTTCAACTACAATTCTTTCTCTCTTGCTCTCTCTCTCTCTCTCTCTCTCTCTCTCTCTCTCTCTCTCTCTCTCTCTCTCTTCAAAAAATGATTTTAATTTACATCTAAAGCTTTTTCTTTTTGTTGTATCTTTCACAACGGGTTTTAGTTAATTTTTTTTTTCAAAACTTGAAACTGTAGAATTTAAGTTTATAAAAAAAAAACGGAAAAAAGTTTCAATAATAATATTAAAAGTTACGAAAACTGTAAGCGAAAATTTTGCAAAAAAGTGCAAAAAAGAATGTTTTTATTTTAAAATTATATTTTTACGAAAAAAAACGAAAAATAAAAATAAGTATTTTAGAAAGAGAAAATATCATAAACTTTAAAAAAAAACATTAGGGGAAAGTAGAGGAATTGTACATACCTAAAGGTATGCATAATTTATTGCTGTGGAGTGGTTTATGAATATAAAATCGATATGAGAGAAAGAGAGAGAGAAAGAGAGAGAGAGAGAGGGGGGGGAGTGGAGGGAGCATGGGAAGCCATAAACTACAATCATTATATAGTTTCATTTACTATCATTATACAGTTTCATGTTGAGCAATTTTTCATTTAGTTGTATTTGACAAAAAGAGAAAAAAAGAAAAGTCAAATTGAGTAATTGTGCGTATTGTGTGTATAATTATCCATTGCGTACACTTTCCTCTATAAAGTTTGGTTTCAAAAAATATAATTATTTCAATGAATAAAATTGCAATATTTTGAAACGTTAATATACTGAAAACATGAGGAAAATAATGTTATAACTATAATGTTGGCATAAATAATATTTAATATAAATATTGCTAAAATTTTGATTGATTATAATTAATACAAAAAAAACAGAAGTAGTTTTATAAATAGCAAGCACTGCAATATGCTCTTGTTTCCATTTCTTTTAGTATAAAAATTATATAAAATATCTTAGTACTCTCTCTCTCTCTCTCTCTCTCTCTCTCTCTCTCTCTCTCTCTCTCTCTCTCTTTCTTTCTCTCTAAAATAATATAAAATGTTAATTAAAAAAAATATCTCAAATATTTCGTAAAAAAATTATTTCATTATTTTTTTACATACTTACTTTTTTAATAACAACGATTTATTATATGTTGTTCAATTGATATAAAATGGAATTAAGAGTCATCTCAATTTTACAATAAAAATAAAAAAGGAATACATTTTTTTAAAATAAAACTATTTTTTATTAGAATAATGAATTTGAAAATATTAATGAAAAACTTATAAATCTACAACTTCTAGGTCTAAATGACCTATGCCAGATTTCTAATAAAGTATCCATTTGTAGAATGTAACTTCTGCCATATGATTAAGAAAGAGTTCAAAGTTTTCTTCATATACAAAATCTATTCAAAATCTTAAAAGTACCAAAAAAAAAGAAATGTGAGAAAGTCTGTATCTTTTTTAAAAATTTGTATATGTAAATTCTAAGATATCGTAAAATTTTCCATTTATATATTTTTCGAAAAAAAATTTATAAAATTTGAGGTATTTTAAGATATTTTTTAGAAATTTTTCTATTTTTCAAAAATTTAAAATATGGAAAATTCTTAAAAATATTATAAGAATTTTTTTTCAGGATATTTTGCAAAAAAATCGCTATTTATTAATGCACATTTATCTTAATCATATTTTTTATTCCAGCCTCATTATTTTTATCAAAATTAATTGTTGTAATCGAGATATTAGAATCTTAAAAAAATAAGATCATCAAAAACTTAATCTAATAAAATGTATATTAAGTAAATTCTTCTATATCTTTCATTTTCTTGCTCAAATTTATTGTTAAATTTATTTGAATGGACAGTTTGAAACTACGTATTATATTGTCTTATAGCACAATTGATAATGTAACCATTATGATAAAGAAATAAATAAGAAGATAATTATGTATCTATGAATAATTTATGCATGTATAAAGTTTCAGCCAACGTCATGTGACGTTCTCTGATTAGCTAATCAGATATTCTTCCTTCTCGCTACTGTATACTTACAACCAGGCAAAGAAATCGTATTCGCAACTAGAAATTTGAAGAACAAATAACTCAACTATGTATTATAAGTTATAATAAAAATAAACAATAAGTAATTCTTAAATTAAATTCTTACGAACTAAAAAAATAGAATTAACCATTTACTACAAAAATGATTAATATTACTATATTTTTTTAATTCGTTTAATTTATTTATTACAACTTCTTACAACTTTATAATACATAGTTGAAATTTCTATATATGTATATATATATGTATATTTTTATACGTATTTATATATATATATATATATATATATATATATATATATATAAGTTTTTCAGATATTATAATTTTTGTACAGAACTGAAAAGATGAACTATTGAGATGTATATCTTATTTATTTTCGTTTTCGATGAACCCAAAATACTCACTTCAAGAAACTATTTCATTAAAATAATGAAAAGTCAATGAAAAATTTCACAATGCTTAGTTTTTTATTATTGTGTACTAAATAGGTTTTTTCTTGTTAGAAAAAATTAAATTGCGTTGCATCCCTCTGGTAGCAATGCCGCGTACTATTCATGAGTGAATTTTTAAATGTATTTTTGTTTTAATTATCTCAATAATGGCTAATTAGTTATTTATTATGACAGTATACTTTATTTCAAAAATATATTTGTTATCTAAATTAGAAAATGTTATTGTTATATCTTACTTGCACGAAGTTTATATAATTATATTTATGTTATATAATTGAATTTATATAATTATATTTATATTATAATTGAGTCACTATTTCAATAATTCACAAATATTCTGTTGACGTGAATATATTTTTATAGTATTTTTAGAATATTTTTATTCAGTACTTTTTTTATTATTTTATAAAACTAGTTGCAGGTACTTAAATTTTAGAGTTATCAATTTATAATTATCAAAATTATTTTGTTTTTTATCAGTGTATGTATGTACATAGAATTATTTGATGATCACTCTACTTATATCTCTATTAATGTAATATCAATTGTTTCGCCGCGATCACAATTTGCTTATCCATTATCGCAAAGACTAATTAACGGTCAACAGAAAATTCCAATAAAAAAGTCTTAAAAGTAAACTGTGTATCCGACGACATATGCATGTATTGTACTTGTTTAAAATTATCTCTATTGCATTGAAAATATTTAATTAGGATATAGTCCAATTACCAGTATCTATACCAGTATCGTTACAAGCATGCGCTTACTTATCAGATCTTCTTAGTCCGTGGAAGTTCTTATGCTTATCGCGAGACAGACATCACGAGTAGACTGAACAGTGAATAATCGCAGAGTTTCAATATATCGCGGGAGAGACATTTTAACGATGTCAACAGGTATAGTTTGTGATAGAAATACTAATAATTTTAATCTCCAACTGATTTGATCGCAACAATTATTATTGTCAGTTATTAGAATGCCTTATTAAATTAATCGTGAACAAGCGGACTTATATTCAGATCTTAATTCATCCGCCTTTGGATAATATACAATATTTAGTGCAAAAATTATTAATGATAATCCTTTTTGAAAAAAATTTCAAATTTATCCGAATAATGTTTTTAAAAATCGATATTATTTATTCATTTCATAAAAAAAATTTGTTTTTAATTATTTCAGCACTGAAAAAAAGTCTAGTTATAGCTATAAAATATTGAGTGAAGTTTCAACTAAATGTTGAGATAATATAACTAAATATAATTTTATCTTTACAAATATTTAGTAAATATTACCGTTGATGATATCGTTTGATAAAATTCATGCATTACGATTTAATTTTTTCAAAAACAGTTGCCTCAAATATTTATCGAGATAACTTATTAAATGATTAAATCAAACAGCTACGTATCATATAATATTCAACTGTACTAAATACTTATTATCGTTTATTCGATTAATTTTTTTGGCAACGCCAGTTATGCGAATTTAATCTCTTCAAAATATTTCGGTTTACATTGTAAACGAAATTTGCTTACGTCAACTTTAACTTGATAGAAATTTTGATTGACTTATGATATATTGACTTATATGTTTATGAGATATTAATAAATTGCACCTGCTATTTGCATGACTTTTTGAACAATTACATTCCATGATTATATCACTTCGATAATACACGTAAGTACAATATATACATATCGGACGCAGTATGTGTAAATATGTACAAGAACGATTTTTGCTGAAATATATAAAAATTTAAGTAGATACAGATCTGAAAACAATTTTATTGTACCATCAAAATTTCAAACATGATGAGCAATGCTGCAAAAAGTTTCTAGCAACCAGTTTGACCATCCTACATAATTATTTTAATGGCTCAATAAAATTATTTTCAGATATGTATCTGGCTAAATTTTTAAGATACTTTAGTAAAACAATTCTTTTCGTGTGCACATACATATAAAAACAAGTATTTTTCATTCAACTCATAACTTGGAGATCATATTATAATTTTTCTACATATTATTTTGTTTTAGCCAGAAATTTTTTTAATTATATCTACTATTATACATATATGTGTATAATGAATCTTGTTTTGTAAACAAATTTCTTATTTAATAGTTTTCTGTTTTGAATTAAAATTTCATGTTTTGAATTAATTATTTAATTTTACAATTTACTTTTTACTACTACGAAAAAAAAATTCCATATTAAAAACATATATGTCCCAAGATATCTAATTAAAAACATATGTGTCAGTTACGAGCTAAATCGAAACTAATCGAAATTTTTCGAATTGGGCACGTCATTTAATGACGATGAATAACAAACACAGTAATTTATTAATTGGAATTTGACGAAAATACGTAATAATGCGCGCACATATGTACACATACGCGCGCACGCAGAGTGTGATCTCACCCAATTGTTGCTTGTTCGCAGACTATTTGAGTGACGATATGTCAACGACTGGCCCGGAATTGATGGTCAGACGACCAGTTTACCAGCAAGACGAACTTAATCACTTGTGCAAATATGTAAAACCCAAGAGAATCCGTAAGTGTCGAGATCTATTCGCGTGAGTATGTCTATCCTACTCGCTTAGGATAGATCGCTTATTTTCCTTTCACCACATTTGCCTTTTACTTCGACTTGCGTATTTTCACGGGAGACCACTTCTCCACGCGATAATCTGCTCGAAATATTGATTACAAATATTTTACGTCAATACTAGAACCGGTTAATGAAGTTAATAAATCGGTTGGACAATCGATTGGAAGATAAGATTCCATCTGAAGGCTACTGCCCTCTTCTGAAAAAACTAAACTTGAATCTCTTTGAGAAGACTGAGAGTTTAAACTTATGGAATTAATCCGTATAATTTTATTATTGCAATATTTTTGAAGAATAAAATCAAATCATGCTTTAAATGATATAAAATATCGTAAATAGTTAATTCTTTTAAAGTCTGCTTTATATAATTAAAAAAGATAAAGCTTTATTTTTACTTTTTACAATGTCGACATTTTTATGAGATAAGGATGTATATATTGTGATACGTTTTTTATTATCTAATTTACTTAAGCAAAATACTTAAATATAGATAATACTCATTCAGCTAAAGAAAAAATATCTAATCGAAAAATTAATCAGATTAAGAGATAGGAGTAATTTTTAGTACTACACTATTTGTCTCATTTTGCATAAATCAATTTTTCTCGTTATTCTATACTACATATAAAAATATCAAAATCTAATCATTAAAAATGTCCTTTGAGAAGTTAAGTTGTACACAATAATTTATAAGAGATTTCGTATCTCATATGTCGGAATGTACGCGCGCGCGCGTATGTGTGTGTGTGTGTATGTGTGTGTATGTGTGCGTAAAAAAAAATATTTCAGATATACACAAAATATCTCTGAGCAACATTTACTTTTCAATAATGACTATAATAATTTTATGTGCAAAATAATTAAAAAATCAATTTATATAAAAAAGTAATTATATGAATTCTTAAAAATTCGTAAAAATTAGCCAGCAAATTAAAAAAGAAAATCATTTCTATCTCTGATGAAAAATTTTAATTATTAAAAATTTCTTAATTGGAAATTTTTTTATACAAAAACAGTGATTATAATAATCTCTTCTTTAAATCTTAAACTTTTTTATTTAATATTCTCTGTATATATGTATGTATATGAATCATTACGCACATATGTATAAAATATGATTTTACAGTTAGGAATGAGATGTGGAAACGATATAAAAATATCAAACCAGTTGAACTTTTAAAAAAAACAGTACCTCTAATTGATTGGTTTTCGTCATATGATTGGAAGAATAATATCTTAGGAGATATTGTTGCTGGAATTACTGTGGCTGTTATGCATATTCCACAAGGTATGTTGCATTAAATTTTTAGAATATTAATATGCAATAAATTAAATAATAATCAAAAGAAAGGAAAAAAGATAAATAGATGGAAGAAGAGAGAGAGAGAGAAAGCGAAAGAAAAGAATTTATTCAGCTGAATAAATTAGGATTGAAGATGCGGAGAACTAAAATACTTAATTAAGAACGTAATATTTTATAGATTAGTACATATTCATAGATTATAATTAGAGTAACGTAACTTAAGGCATATCATGACACAGAAAATTGATTTTCTATAAATGATACTATTTATGATGTATAAAATTGGATTAAAAATATTGATATTGTCCTATTTAAAATTTAATATAGATATTTTAGTCTCTAGAAATATATTAAAATCGATAATATATTAAATGGATATTATATCTTTTTAGGTATGGCATATGCAATATTGGGTAACGTTCCGCCTATTATTGGTATATACATGGCTTTCTTTCCGGTTTTGGTGTATTTTTTTCTTGGAACATCCAGACACAATTCTATGGGTATGCATGCCAAACGTAGCTTTTATTTTTAAGAAAAGTATTATATTATGTAATGTACGAAAGAAAAATAAACAAACATGCATTATGAGAATATAATTTGTATAGAAAGCTAACGATTTATTAAAATTAGTAATTTTGCATTAACTTTATTCAGATATTACATTTGGTTGCCGCTTAATTTAAAAAATCTAAAAATTAAGCAGGATTGCCGTTTTTTGTTAAGGTACGTTTGCGCTTGTCTGCATGATGACTGGCAAAGTTATTACAACATACAGTAGTCCTGTAGTTTCGACAAATAACACGTCAACTGAGAACGGCACCTTAATTTCCGACATAAACCATCAATATTCGCCTGTGGAAGTTGCAACCGTAGTTACATTCACAGTTGCTATTATACAGGTAACTAATACATTGTATACAATTCACCGTCGTTATGACGCTTACAATACTATTCGACATATCTTTTTTTAATTTTTTTTACTTTTTATTTGAGTAATTTTTATTTTCTTTTTAATAAAATATCATTAAAAATATTCATATATGTAGACAATTAAATTTTAATTTCATTGCATTTATTTTTAGATGTAAACATTTTTGCTTGTCATTATACATTTGCTTGTGCTCCTTGAAATTATTTTTTAATCAATTGGAATTGATTAATTTTCCTGCATGAATATGCTCGGCGTCAGTTTTATATTCATTTACTTTTTATTTCTTCATATTTTAATTTCTTTTCGTATAACGTTTTTAAGGCACACTTAATTTAAGAAACTACATATTTATTTTCCATCAGTTGGTCCATTTTAATTATCATTCCCATAATTGCTAGTGCAAACTCGTACGTATAGTTTCGCTCTCTTGACCTCGCACGATATCACTCAAAATCTCTCGTCTAGTTAGGAATGTACGTGCTGCGTTTGGGTATAATCTCATCTCTCCTCGCGGACAGTCTCGTGAGCGGATTCACGACTTCAGCGGCAATACACGTATTTACATCGCAAATAAGAGATCTCTTTGGATTGAGCGATCTACCACGGCGCAAGGGTGCGTTCAAGCTTATTCTCGTGAGTATAATAATAATTAAGTTTTGTTTAGCGCTGCAAATATTAGTCGTCTCTTCTTTTTCTAGGATATACCGGATTTCCGGATATATTACTCCTTGTTTTTCTTTCTTTTTTCTATCGTTATCAAATAAAATGTTTGCATACGCCAAACATTTAGGTTGTTGTGGTAAACGCTTCCTGTAGATATCCTCGTGCAATCAAATTATAATTTAAGTATCAACAAGGTGTTATGTAATATATGTAAAGATTGCGCGATATTGCAAAAGGTCAGGGTTAATATTTGCGTCACGCTCTATGACATCTCGTTATTTTTGACGGTACAAAGACGGATTAACAAAGATATAGATTAAAACAATTTCAAATTTTTTAATTTTAATTTTTTTGAACATTGATTATATTATTATTGTTAAAAGATACGTTGGAATATGCAATGTAATAAAACCAAAATGAAAATTATATTTATATATATATATATATATATATATATATATATATATGTGTATGCACAAAACATATTGTTTCATCCATTGCATTAATTTTTTAAGGAAAAACTCAAGATATTAATCGTGCATCAATTAAACTTTCACGGAAAAAGTACACATACTTAATGATTTTCTGTTATGTACACTTATGTCACATATCTCTATTGCATACTTCTGTAAGTCAACACAAATATAAAACGTAAAATCAATAGCACATAACATATCTTATCAGCGCTTTCATTTTCGTTTTTTTTAAATATTTCCAATATTTCCAGTATTTTGTAATATGAATCGCTATCTCCCTTTTACATGACTTCATTCTGATATTAACCACGGGAGATTTTGCCGCGGTAAAATTTTATTAAAAATATTAATTTAATACATTTTATTAATTTAATATATTTACTATATTTATAATATCACATTT
>Ga0157364_1005670_pt1 | contig 12744 bp, 8 predicted proteins | sample AttsexASBM2_FD_111476 | JGI IMG/M metagenome (GOLD analysis project Ga0157364, IMG submission 111476) | Fungus gardens microbial communities from leaf cutter ant in Ribeirão Preto, State of São Paulo, Brazil - Atta sexdens ASBM2 | ecosystem: Host-associated > Fungi > Mycelium > Unclassified ... | reverse complement strand
TATATATATGAAGAGCCTCATAAGGAATGTGTCTATAATACACAATGTAAATGAGTCATAAAACATAAGGTTAAGGTAAGAACATCACACCTACTAGATGAGGCACTGACTAAGATACTTGTGGTACAGCCAATCATTGTTATAAGACAAGAGTGTGAACAGACTTTGGCTAGAGTTAGGGTTAGCTGGACATAAATAAGATAGTAATTATTAGTCTACAATGGAAGAAGAGCACATGACCTGGAAGTCATGTAATATAGGCTAGAGTAGTCTAGAACAGTCTGGAAGAACTTAGGGTCTAGAAGGATCTGGAAGAGTCTAGAAGGAGTTAGGGTTAGGGATGATGTCAAGGGACAATGGTTCCTCATGGTGTACACATAGTGCATACATAGTGACAGAGATTAAAGAGTATGATGTCAGGGCACATGGACATAGCATGATGGCCTTGAGGTAGAAGCATGGTGGATGAGTAATAGGACATGGGGACAATGCATGAACATTAGGGCAGGTAGATATTGTTGTAGCACAGACTATATTGTATTTATATAAATAGAGAAGCAATGCAGCAAGGGCTTCTTGTCGAGTTCTCTTGTAATCCCTACTACTAGATAGCCTACTAAGAGTTTTGCTGAAGTAAGCAAACTATGAGTGCTGTTCTGGCAAGTAGTTGCTACAACAATCATGTCATTATTGCCCTTGATCCTAATCCATGCTGTATCCAGAAGGCATCAATTGTAACAACTAAATTCCAATCAAAAGAGATTACTCTATAGAAGTTGTGCTTTATCAATTGCTCTTTACAGGTTTTAGTTATAGTATTTCCATAGAGCCCCTCTTTCATACCCTCTGAAAATGCTAGGAAAACTGCAAAGAAGAGCTACAATTTGAATACTAGGGAAGTTCAAGACTTTCCCTTCTCTTGGTGTTGAAGCCATAATGGGGTTGATACCTATTAACCTACACTTACAGAAACTCAGCAGTAAATCACAACTTCATGCACATTCTCTTCTACCAAACCATATTCTTTGCTCGTTTATAGAAGCTAAACCAAATATTACTTCACCTCATCATCCCTTGTTGCTTGATTCCTTAATAAAACAACAATGCAAACTTATCAAGGGCCACATAGTAGACATGGACAATCAATTCAATGAAGTATTTCCTTTGTTTGATTCTTTAAATTCTGAATTTTCTCCTGGAAATAGAATTATTGACATTTTTGCTAGTTGTTTCTCTTTTCACACTTTTTCAAAATGTAATGATAAAGACCTTAACAAGCATATTCAACAACTTGATGATTTGGCCATAGAAGCTTCAGGTATTCCTTTCATAGCACTTATTGTCTCAGATGTTAGTATCAAGAATAATATTACTACATCTATCTTGCACATCCATATTCATAATAAGCCAATCATTAAAATACTGCATCATGCTGTAAATGTCACTAATACTGAAGCAGAATTATTTGCCATTAGATGTGGTATAAACCAAGCCACCTGCTATAATGAAATCTCAAAGATTACTGTTGTTACTGACTCTATCCATACTGCAAGGAAAATATTTGATTCTTCATTGCATCCATTCCAAAAACAATTGATTGCTATTCTTAAGGAACTTCAAATGTTTTTCTCTCTCCATCAGGAGAATTCAATCAAGTTTTGGGAATGCCCTGGTTGTTGTAATTGGTCCTTTCACAAAACAGTCAATGCTAAATCCAAATTGTTTCATCCAACTCCATTGTTCCCAAGCAAATTATCCTGGGACTTCAGCAAAAAGCAGGAATGTGATGACCTTGTCAATAGGTGGAAGATGACATTTCAAGCGTTGGATTCAAAGAGTAAACACTTCCTTGATCTTGTAGATGGCGATAAAAATACTTTAGAGCCATCTTATATCAAAGGCAGTTCATAGCTCAAATACTTTGGTTATTCCAACATATTATATGCAAGAGCATTGAGAGCAATCACTAATCACGCTCCAATTGGCAAATACTGGCTTAGATTCTTTCCTAGGGAAGAATTTAGATATCTATGTAGGCTTTATCTTATTGAGACTAGATGTCATATCTTACATGAGTGCAAGAGATTTAATGGATATTGGAATCTGAGAAGAGATTTGATTGGTCACTTCATTTTATTCCTTGAACTAAACCCAAATGCATTTGCTTTTTCTTCAACCATTTATTAATCATCTTTGAATTGATTTCTTAGATATTTAGTATGCTTTTTATCTTTGTTTATATAGTACTCTTTTTCTTTTCATCTTTTCCTTTTTCCTCCTGTAGTTTGAGTTTTCATGTACATAGTTACAAAGTAGCTACCACGGTCTGTCTTCACACCCCATGTAATAAATTGTTGATTTAAAAAAAAAAGAAAGAGTAGCTATAACAGTCCAACAAAACAACTACAGTGGTGGTGGTGATGTCAACCCAACAATACACTTGATAGCAACTCTCCCTGCTGGATATCTACTTTTCTGAATGGTTTTACAACCATCGGTAGCTGTCTTCCTTCTTTGAACCGGTTTGATATATATGGGTAAGTCAGAATACTGATCAAGATAGCAATGAGCAGAGTGGTAGAATCATGGTATATATAACTTACATATTACCGCGCTTGATTTTATCTTCAGTGGGAATAAAGACGAAGTGAGTAAGCAGGATGTAGAGAATCGTTTTCATCTCTGTCATGGAGAATTGCATGCCCATGCAAGCCTCAGCATAGAAGTCAGGATATGTCTCTGTCTCTAGTGGTGCAATGTCGAAGGCTTACTCGAGGCCCAGCTGAAAATGAGAGAGTATGAGGGAGTAGGCCAGGTAATGCCTGAGCTGTCTCAGGTAAAGCATCCCAGCGATCAGGACTAAGAAAACACGAGTTGTCAGATGCGAATGAAAACGAGACAACAAGACTGACTGGAATCTCCAAGCGTCTTCGCCCCAGATCTCCTTGTCCAGATTGAAACCCTCTATAGCGACATGGACAAAGGTTCCTTTCGGTACTCTAACGCTTCTCTTCCCCTTCATTATATTTCCGTGGCGATCATGGACGGGATACATGGTTGGCACTTGGTCATCTTTTGTCGTAACGCGAAGAAAGGAATGTGCTGGAGGGAATAGTCGTAAAGATTCTCTGATAACGTTATGAAAGTAGGGCAAATTCGAGATACTGTTAGACAAAGAGTGGATCTCTTCTTCTGTCAATTTCGGTATAGAGACGGCCGGAACAACAGAGAGAAGTTCATCCCGTAGGCGAGTCTGAAGGTCGGGGTTCTGGGCAAGGAGGTAAAGTGTCCATGTGAGACCGACCGAGGTGGTATCTGTGCCCGCGAACAAGAATGTATTAATATTGTGAAAGATATCATCGTCCGAGAGACGATCTTCAGGAGCCAAGTCTTTTGCAGCATTAGACTTCACTGAAGTGATACTCAGCTTTGAAACAGAGGAGCCTCGTAAGGGTTCACTCACGTAAACGACTAAGGAAGTCATTCCCTTCAAAAGTCTTACCATTGACAACAGCATCCTCAATCTTGCGTTTCTTCTCTCGGATCAGTCTATCCGTGACATGTCGAATAGTTGATTGATAGCGTTTAATGGATTTCTGATGTTCATTCGGCTGTATAACCCATATGAACAGATAATCACATTCAGATGAGGTGTGACTGACAATGATCTTGGTCATCCATGGACAATATAATGAAACCAGTACATCCCAGACACTGCTTGGAAGGATTGCGAGGTCCCAGAGGTCTCTTTGCATGAGTAATAATTCGTTAAGCTCGTCCTGATTCGCATTGAGATCGCAATCTAAGGCTGTTTTGAATAAGCTCCAGTCAAAGTAAACGCCAAATAATTTGACCTGCATGCCCCATGACTTCAAGAGTGGCCCTCTTCATTTCTTCATATACGTCCACCGTCACATGTTCCTCACATGTTTTTGTACCTCCACAAATTAAACCCATCCACCTTTCTTTCAGCTGGTTGCCCTTGTTAAAGAAGAGAGGTAGAAGCCCTCGAAGATACTGCCTGGAGAATGTGGGTGCAATAACACGCCGCTGATGTTTGTAGATGCTTCCCTCCGCTGAAATCAGACCATTTCCGAGGAAGTTTGAAATATGACCGCGTATTTGCCATGGTTTTTCGTATATTGTCGGATTTGTCAGGACATGTCGAATAGACCAAGGATCCAATGTCAAAAAGCGGATATCCCCCTAGAACACAAAACTGGGTATGAGGTAGTCATCAACACGTGGGAAGTCAACCCACTGGAGTTGGTCCCCAGATGCGCATTGATCGCCCATATCTCTGCACGTATATATTATGTACTCGGGAAGAGTACGAAGGACTTGAAGGGTTGAAGATAACAAGGGCGAGTCAAAGTACTCATTGAACTCACTTATCGATTTTTACACTTCCCTTCCAGACATATGGGGGACCTGCAATTTGCTGTAGTGGGTTGAATTTGGGAGCTATTAACACTTTGTAACAGATACATCCGACCAAAAGACCCAATATGAGTAGAAACAATGACATTTAATAAGATGGAAGAGGAGAGGAGAGGAGCCAACGAGTGGAATGGAAGCGGAGTATTTATTGTGTAGTCTTGGCTAGTCCAAATCGGCCAGTTTATTGTCAAGCCAGCGTGGAACTGGCCAGTCGGTCACACCAACGTGGCATCATCAACGGTCTCTGGGCAGCCGACACACAAAAACTCAATACCATTTGACACAGCTTATGATTCTGTCAAGGCAACCTCGGATAAGATAAAGACCAGATGGCAGGTTTCACAGTTATCAAGTAATTGCCACTTGATGCCTATACGATTGTATCATTGAGAATGGTGCTGTTTTGGCAGACTCTGACAACTAAGAATCTTCTCAAGTATCTAGGGAATTTTAGTTTGGCTGGCTTAATACTCATATTAGTTGCCTGTACATTCCTTATGTTCACACTATGAGAAGAAGTGCTACATGTCACAAAAGTTGAGGGAGCTACATAGGACATTTGTAATTCACTGAAAAATCAAAAAATTATTACACAGAGTACATGGATAGGCCATGGTAGTAAGAAATATCATCTTGGAAGCAAAAAGTGTGTAGATTACCTTGCAGAAAATCAGTAATATCACTAACAACATTATTATCTCTGATTGTGCTTGTTTATAAGGGCATGTTTTCTTCTTGAGAAAAGAAGCAGCAATAATATTCTCCTATAGGTGTATGATTTGTAAATAAGTCTGGTAACTCATACACATAAGAAGTTAGAATGTCTGATATATCCATAATCATCACATACTGATCCAGGCTCATTTAGTCTCTCTCAGATAATGCCTTTCCTCTGATCTGCACTCCCTAACCTCATCTGGTGTGGATCAATACTTTTTATTCTATGTTTGATCACTTCTCAGACACCCTATCAAGATCTTTATGAAACTGAGCACACATTTAATGATACCACATACTTAGTATAATTGCATATAGTCTCTATTTCTTGAATGCTATCTTGTACATAGTATACTAGTAGATATGCTGCAATCTTTTATCCTGAAATCAACTAAAATCACTATCAAGATCTAGTATTATCAGCAACTTATCTTACTTTCTAATATCATAGTTGTCATATACCTATTCAAACAGATCTGATCCATCTGGCTCTATCATAAATAATGCTTATCTAATATCTAATCTGCTCAAAACATCATATACTCTTTTAGTACAGATCTACCTAGTTCTATTTTATATCTAATCACTCCATAACTAATTACATAACTCTCTTATGATCTTCATAAAATTTAAGACTCTATTTTGAGAACTTGAATGTATCCAGAGTAGTTATCTATCTCTTCTAATTCTTGAATAGCTTTAATTACTGATTACTAGTATTTAAGACACATAGATACTCTATAACTCCTCATCTTGAAAATTGATTAGTATAGTGTACTATTCTGGATTCCCATTCTGGAAACTCTAAATTTCCTTATGTTCTACTTTCCATTAGTATTCTCTATTATATTCCAATCTAGTCACATCTGTTCTAACCCATAGATAATACTCTCTTACTCTTCCAAACCTCTTTTAGTACAGATCACACTTTATTTTACCTCAAACATTCTTGCTAGACTCTTCAACAGCTCCATGAATCTTCATCCCAATATCTGAGAACTATCTACTAACTAGAACCAGAGTAACTCACTTACAGTCTTTATTTCTAGATAACTATCCTAGATAGCATACCTAGTATACATAAGCCAGTAGTTACACTATAAACCCTTATTCTAAAAATCAATCAAAACTAACACTATCTTTTTTAATGTTAGCAATGATATATCTCATTATCATCTAGTAGTCTCATTCCCCAGTTATCTTCAAAAGCTCTTCTAAAATATGTGACTAGTACAACTAGTAGAAATGTAGCATATAAGTTGAAGCTGAAGATCATTTTGATATATATATTCTGCATATCCAGATAATATATACTTGCCAATCTAACTTCTTGTTACATACTAACCATTTACATCTGACATTTATTCCAGATAATATTACCTCATCCACACTTTTTTACTCTCTTCTAATATAGATCATACTCCATTCCAATTACTTATTAACCTAAGAATGAAAGCCTCTTTATTCCACATCAATTCTACAGAGTTTCAAACAACAACTTTTGTAGTGCTTGACAATTCAGAATATATACAATAGTATTATTATTGGAAAAGACACTTCTTGTATTTAAGAATAATAGATACTATGTAGTTCTTTAGTCTAATAATTAACTTAGATTAGTATCACACTTGTCCTAAGTTCTTATCTGAGTTTTTTCTTTTGAAAATATAACTACATAATAAAGTTAAGCTAGATACAACATTTTTCATTGAAGCCAAGATTGTTTATTTGCATAGCACCACTTCTGAGCCACTTTTACCTTCATATCTACCAAGTTGTATTATTTGTTCCATCTTCTATACTGTATTTATAAATATTTCTAGTAAGTGTAAATTGTTTCTAACACTTTTGAGAGCTCACTAATAGGTTTTGAATAACAAAGTGTAAACTGCCTCTAATATTCTCTTTCTAAATATATCCATCACAACATATAGAGGCATAGTACATCTATTAAAGCCAAGATTATCTATGATTTGCATCTATATATTATAGATAATATTTCCATGCTTTATTTAATATTTTTTTATAATTTTTCCATAGATAGTTTCCTCTTCTAGACATGTTCCTTACCTAATGATAGTATACTTTGACTTTGAACTCTTATATTTTATTTCAATTTTATTTTCTTCTTTATTTTTCTTGATCCTATTGTATCTTTTTCTTTTTTTTCTTGTCTATTTATAGATAACCAAGGATTATATGATGTGTTACATAATATACAATTCCATAATATAAGAAGAGGGAATAATAATATTTATTAGTAGACATAACTATAATATATTATTCTTATAATAGACATATGTAGTTTATATTTTTAAGAACTACTTCTAAGTTACTACCAAGTTCTAGTCTTGAGTTGCCATAACTTATATGTTATGAGACAAGAAAGTGTAGGAGAGAAGATATTTCCTTATATATTAGTAGAAGACATTATTATATTAGTCTATGACAATACAAAGGTATGTGATATAGAGGTCACATAATATGTCATATAATATGATATCATAGAGCCTAGAACAGTCTAGAAGGGTCTACAGTCTAAAATGATCAAGAGTAGTCTAAACAATGATGTTAAGGAGCATGTTAACTACATTGCTACTATATAGTGTATACATAGTGTATGCATGGATGACACATGGACATTAGAGTAGGCATATAGTAGAAGCATAGTTGTAGCATGGACCACATGTAATTTATATGAATAGAGTAGCAATATAGTGGAAACTCCTTATTGAGTTCTCTTGTGAACTCTACTACCTTAATTCCTACTGAGTAAGTTATTGCTAGTGGATTCCACTACAAGTCATCATGACTAGGTGGTTGCTACAACATTATAGTTACCACAACAATAAAAGATTGACTGTGAGTGGTACAAACTATATCTAAGCCTTTATCTAAACATTTCTTATTATTTATAAAATATTTATGTAGAATAGCAACACAAGTCAGTAAGACAGTATCTAAAGTAAGAGTCTTCTTAAAAGTAATAGTTATGAATTTTTTTAGAATAGTAGTTGGAAAGTAGTTAGTATACTAAAGCCGGAAAAGCTTTTTGATCTAAACTAGTATTAAGGGGAACATACTTTAACTTTGATTTTTTTATCTCACTTATGATTTGTTAGAGACAGTTTATACTTGAGAGTTAAAGGCCATAAGGTTAGTTAAAGTTCTTATTATGAAAACTAATCAAAGTCTGAGATATTGTAGTCTTTTCAGAACAATCTTAGCTTTAGCTTATGTATTGCACTATTTATATGTCATTTAGTCATAACTTTAGAGATTAAAGCAAAGTTTAACAGAGAGAGTACTATTAAGAATAATTGTATCAACTTAACATTAGAGATTAGTGTTAAGCACATTGTATAATATTATTGTTCTAGAATATTCCACTATGTTCCATCACAATCATGTGACAGTTGTGACCATGATGTCACATTAAACCCTCATCCTAAATAACAAAGGAACAAAAATGAAAATGAAAATGAAAAAAGGAAATAGAGTCTATTGTTCACAACTCTGACATTACCTCCCCTTCAAGGTTCCTCTGAAGGAACTTGCTCTTCTATCTTCTTCATCCTCTAACACATATCACATCCTTCCACATATTTTCCTACATCTTTTGATACTTCTGGCCACCAATAATTTCTTGTCACTAATTTAGTTGTCTTCTACTTTTCTTCATGATCTGCTACTGGTATATCATGATGTAACTGGATTATTTCTACTCTCAATACTTCATTCTTTGGCATATACACCTTTCCTTCCTTCAACACCAAGTCCTCTTTTATCTGCCACTCTTCTTCTCTCAATAATTTTACTTCCACCTTCTTTATCTCCTCTACCACTCTAACTACTTCTTTGTCCTTACTCCTAGCTATTTTTATTTTTTCTAATATACCTACTTCTGGCCCTTCTATTACTACTTTAGATAAACTACAGAGCTAATGGTCCTTAATAAATACTTAGTTCTCACTATTCTTTTCTACTTCTACTTTCCAGTCTGGTTATCTACTAAGTTTATCTGCTTTCTCTATTTTTATTCCTAGGACATGTTTCAAGGTAAAGTCAAATCTTAACAAATATAATGCCCATCTTGATTGTTTTCTGTTCAACTTCTGTGTCTCCATGAAATATTCTAAGTTTTTGTGGTCTATCTAAATCTCAAACTTAAACTTGGCATTCTTTAATAGATGTTTCCAATTTTCCAGCCCTCTTATTATTACCAACATATCTTTATTATATATCTCATAATTCCTTTCTGTCTTATTCAAGGATTTTGAGAGAAATACCACTGGTCTCCACCACCCATCTTCACACTCTATAGATAAGACTCCTCCTATAACATAATCTAATGCATTCACTTCCATTCTTATTTTTTTGTCTAAGTCTAGTGCTGCTAACACTGGTTCTTTTATAAATTTTTCCTTCAACTTCCTAAATGCTTTTTCCTGCCTCTTTGTCTATTCCCACTTCTTATCCTTTTTCACCATATTATGTAATGGTCTGGCTATTGTTGCAAAGTCTTTAATAAATTAGCAGTAGTAGTTTGCCAACCATAAAAACTCCTGTACATCTTTAACTCCTTACAGAGTTAGCTAGTCCAGCATATCTTTTACCTTCTCCTCTTCCATCTTTATTCTCTCTGGTCCCATTATTATTCCTAAGAACCCTACTTCCTTTACCTTCCACTTGCATTTTTCTGGTTTTATGTGCAAGTTATTTTCTGCCAACTACTTTACTACTTCCTCTATCATCTTATCATACCCCTCCTTTGTCTCAGTTTCTATTATTACATCATCTATAAAGCTTGCTACCTTCCCAGTGTTGATAAGATCTTATAAGAGCTTATTTATCATAGTCTGGAATGTTGCTGGTAAATTAGTAAGTCTGAAGAATATTACCATTGGCTCAAATGACTCTTCTAGTATGGTAAATACTGCTTTCCATTCATCTTCCTTCTTTATTTGTATATTATTATAGCCCCATCTCAAGTCTATCTTCATAAATGCTTTTCTAGTATCTATGTTTTCTATGATATCTGATATTAAAAACAATGGGTAATTATTTTTTACTGCCCATTCATTAAGATACTTATAGTCTTATACCATACATTTCTTTCCATTCTTCTTTTCTACAAAGAACACTAGTACTATTTGAGGTGGCTTTGAGGGTCTGATATACCTCTTCTCTTTCATTCCTTGACAGAAGATACATCTTTTCCTTCCTCAGTGTAAATTCTTCCTTCATGTCAATAACATGGTCTTATAGTTTCCTTGTGAGCATCCATTTGCTGGCTTTTTTTTCAAAGATCTGGATCCACTTGTAGAAGTATTTTGATACTAGCCCCATTGCCTCTGCCTCTGACTTTACTGCTTCCTCATCTTTGTCCCATATTTCCCACTTCTTTGCCAGCCTTTTCACCTCTATTGTATTTTCTTTCCTAGGTTTTTTCTTTTCCCTCTTCTTCTTTCTCTATTTTCTTTCTTCTTGTCTCTTTCTATTTTCCTCTCTTTCTTCTTTTTTCATTTGCTTCTGCTAGTCCAACTTGCCCTGCTTTGGTCTCCACTGCTTCCTACATTCCTCTGGACACCTCATCATCTTCACTTCTCCTGTTCTTCAATTAATTTCAGGATTGTAACATACAAGCCACAGCATTTCTAAAATCATATCCTGTAGCTTTACTATCCAACAATACTTCTACTATAACTCTCTCCTGTGTATTGATTCTTTCTAGCCTTATCTTTAATGTCACTTCTCTTAATATGTTCCTATTGTTCAGCTTGCAACCAGATGTATTATTCACTACTCTACTAAATATTGCAAATTTGTTGCAGTTACTAAGACCTAATCAAAGATTATTAGATCTCCTTCTCTATTTAAAGTATTCTGTCCATTATTCCAATTGTTCTTGTACTCTACCCTTCTTCCTTGGCCTATAATTTATCTTCTATAATTTCATGCTAGATGGCCAAATTCCTCATAACTATAACAATTCCTTCTTCTATTCATATCCATAGCATATGGGTCCCACTAAGGCACAAATTCCACTTACTAATTTTGGTATACTATTGCTACATATATTCTCTTAACTCCCTCTATTGGAGCAGGCCCTGCCAATACCTACTACTATAAAGCTTCTTGTTTTCTCAGCCAAACTTGGGATTGCAGCAATTGTTGTTATTGTGCCCCTTCATTGTTTAACCTTAGAGCCTGAGCCTCATTATCCTGCCTTCCTCTTAATCTTTCTTCCTCTTATCTACTCTCTCTTCAATTCCTGTCTAGTAATACTGTTCTATCATACCATTGTTCAATAGAACTAGGTTGTCTTTTGAACTCTATGAGTCTTCAATATATAACTCTATTCATGTCTCTTCTAAACTTCTTTATTAAAGGCCTTTTCTTATACCTGCTTTCTTTTACTACTCTCTTAAATCTCTGTATGAATTTCTTTATTATTTTTTTCTCTCTACTCTAAACTTTTCAGCTCTGCTACTTTTATCCTTTTTTTATTACCTCCTTCAAACTGTTTCCTTATATCTGCTAAAAATTCTCCTACTATCTCATATCCTAATAATTCTTCTTCTAAATTCTCTAATATATTCTCTTTCTATACATCTGCTGATTATAACAAAATCCACTGGATCTGCTCTTCTACTGCTACTCTTCTCATCTTCATTCTTATGTATAATTTGCATGTGATCATGAACTCTGAAATCTTCCCAAAACTTCCATCAAACATTTATAGCCTGGTTACTTCTCTTATCTTGAATGTTGCTCTTTTTTCCTGTACTGCTAGTAGAGCCTGAACCTAAGCCTATAGTACTACATGCTGCTCTTATTATTGTTAAGCTAAAAGTTCATAATTGATTTAACTGTGTTAGCTTGTGGTAATAAGATTGGTGAAAATAAAAATGATAATGGAGGTAGTATTAGGAGAGATGATATATATAATGGTAAAGGAGAGAAACTGGTACTAGCTTTACTTTCTGATTTATATTTGGAGCTTGAGGTAATTTCTGTAGATATTAGTGGGCCCTCTTCTTATCTCACCTTACACTATTTATGTTATGAGACAAAAGTGTGGACAGACTTTAGGGTTAGGGTTAGAATATAAGACAGTAGTATTATTATTAGTCTATAATAAGAGAAGAGAGAGTATATGACTTAAAAGTCACATGATATGATGTCATAGGCCTAGAGCAGTTTAGAGCAGTTTGGAAGAACTTAGGGTCTAGAAAGATCAGGAAGAGTCAAGAGATAGGATGATGTCAAGGGATATAGGTTCCTTATAGTGTACACATGGTGTATGCATGGTCAATGGAGATTAAAGAGTATAATGTCAGGGCACATGTATATGGCATACTAGTCTTGAGGAAAAAGCATGGAAGATTAGTAATGGACATAAGGATAGGGCATAGATATTAGGGTAGAATAATGCATAGTCATAGCATGGACCAGGGTTACTGTTATAGCGCAAGGATGTGGACAGACTTTAGGGTTAGGGTTAGTGGACAAGAATAGGACAGTAGTTAATTATTAGTCTACAACGGACATAGGATTAGGAAGGCACGTGACCTGGAAGTCATG
>Ga0157364_1005669_pt1 | contig 12745 bp, 8 predicted proteins | sample AttsexASBM2_FD_111476 | JGI IMG/M metagenome (GOLD analysis project Ga0157364, IMG submission 111476) | Fungus gardens microbial communities from leaf cutter ant in Ribeirão Preto, State of São Paulo, Brazil - Atta sexdens ASBM2 | ecosystem: Host-associated > Fungi > Mycelium > Unclassified ... | reverse complement strand
ACATCATCTGGTGGTAATTCCGGGAACTTTTTGATCAAGGTATATATATATATATATAAGTATATATGTATATATGTATATATGTATATATGTATATATTTTAATAATATATTATTGTTCCACTCATAATGACAAAAATTAAGAGGAAAAAAATATTAAATATTAAAGAAATAAAAAATGAATGAACATTAAATATAACTGCAATAGATTCAAATAAGATATAAGGTACAATATATGGTAGCTTTGTATATTGTGAGGAACGTTCAATCTATATTCTTAATTTTCTATATTTAAGGAGGGATTCTGATCTAAAAACTTGATTTTTAAGCTATTTTCACAAATTTTTTCTGGAAAATTCATAAGGTCTATTCAAATCAGAGTTGTTCCTACATATTAGTACATATTTCAAGTATCTTTTAGAATTTTTTTATTAATAATTTTTTTATTAGTAATTTTTTAAGAAATAAGCTTTATATAACAATTTATGTAAGATCATAAAAAAAATAAAGCGCTATATGTTCGTAGGTTCCTTTGCTATTCGCACAGTAATAGATACGAGTGATGTCGTTATTACCAAGATGTATCTTTAATGTTCTAGCGAGCGACTAAAATAAAGAAGGAGCATTATTCTTTTTTAGAAGAACCATTTGTCCGATGCATATTCGATTGGCTTTGACTGCCCACTTGTTTCGTTGTTGGCAATGATGCAGATATTCTTGTGACCATCTTCGTAAAAAATGCTGTCGAATCTGTTCGACATGTTGCCAGCGTGAGAGACGATTCCGCCGGTAGTCTTTCTAACAATACAACACGGGATACATAATCAATAAATTATCTACTAAAAAATGTGAGGTTAATAATGAAAGATCAGCAGGATCATATGACATCTGAATAATCGGTCGTGAATTTAAAATTGTTTTCATTTTGAACCAACAAAATCTCTTCGTATCGCAAATAAACTCCTTGATTATCTATAAAATGATGCTTCGCTTCTTTAACAGCTGCCTCCCACACTCTTCCGAGGTGACAAGCTCTGAATGTACACAATACCAATTGATTCCCTCTGGCGAAAGTATAGTCAATAATTTGTTAGCGGGATTGTTACTCCTCGAATAATGCTGCTAACTCGTTTTCATTTGGTACCTTTAAAATTTAGACCGTATCTGAATATATAAATAGCGTTTGGAGATTCTCTCCTGAAAACGAAATGCTTTAAATTATTTAAAAATGCTTCAATAGATAAATCAATAGCTAATTCGATATGAACTGCCGTAGAAGCGAGATACAAAGATCACGATTTAACTTCGACAATTTAATTGTTTTTCTGAATCCTTTGAAATAAAAAGGACAGCATAGTCGACTCCAAATTTCTCAAAGAGACGTTCTGACATCGCAATTCTAGCCTTCAGAAGATTGCTCATGAGTATAGAAGCCATTGCTGGAAAATTTCGGAAGCAAGTGATGCACTTATGCGTGATTTGTCGCACGGGTTTTTATCCCTAGCTGAAACAAGCCAATAATTTTGTCGAACAGCGGACAACGTGGCTTGAGAACCCGAAAATGTCTTTCGTGTATAATGATTAGTTTATGAACACATTTCATCTTCTATCGTTTCATTGTTGATATTTATTCGTAAGACATTTTACCGTCTAATACATTTTTTCACCCACGACATTTTAGCGTCTAGTATTTATCCTTCAAAACATATTTTTGTTTACACTATTTTGCGTGCCATACTTGTTTGTCTGCGACACTTCTTGCTGTTATTTGCGATGACATTGTTTATGTTATAGACATAAATTCTGATTTAATTTTTGCAAACATTCTTCTAACATACAATGTTAAATAATTAACATTTCATTTAAAATCTTCTTTTTTCTTTTGTAAAAATAAAATATCACTTGATTTTATGTGAAAAGTACAAAGAGACAGCTTAAGCCTTTCTCCAATTCTCAAGTTTCCCATCTCATCTATAAAAAGATTTAGGTGTAAAGTGGAATTAGTCTTGTCAATGTTCTGCTGATTTGAAAGCAATTCTAATTCCTTAGCAAAATGCGATTGCTAGATCAAATCCTTAACCTGATTGCCTGATGATGTAACTCATCAGGCAAGATGAAATGAATCGCAGAAACTGATTGAAGTGCTACGGTAGGCTTGATTCTGTGTTTTTGTGAAAGAATATGAAAATGTATGCTACGATTCGCAACAATTTCATAAAGCTTGAATATCATTCTGTTACGTCCAAACCCTTGGAAGTTTAAATTTAGGATTCTATTGGAAAGAGAAGGAATGAAAATAGTGAGAATATTAGAAAATACGCTTGTCTTGCAGATTCATAGAGGCGAGTACCTCGAACGCACTTTTTGTTGCTTTGGAATAAGTCAACGTTCTACAAAGATGTTATAATACTTGTTTCCAATGAGTAGTGCGATCGTCGGTCCAAATTACAAGTCAAGGAATTTGGTCCTTATAACTCGGGACCACATGCGATCTCTGAAAAGCAAGGGGATAACAAACTATGAGTTCTTAAATTAAGAAAGGTTTTTAAATTAAGAAAGAGAGAGATTTAAATTACTAAATTGAAGTTTATTGTTAACAATCTATTGAACATTACAAATTAATTACAATTATAAAGTGAAAAAATTACAAATTAATGAAATTATTATAAACTAATTTACATATTAATATCGCCAAAGAATAAAATTATAGGGCGAGCAGTGTTGACTAATTTTTAATCTACTTCGCGTATAGTAGCAAAGAAAGGAGGAAAGATGTAGAAAAATTTAACTGGAACTAACAAGGAAACTTCATGACGTGATACCAATTGATTTTAACGAAACTCGTTGTAGCGATAGGTATTCACGTCGAGTGTTACGGAGTAAAAGGATAATAGTCACTATTCAAACGTTTGCGAAAAAGTCAAAGTTCCTTGCTCGCTGTCTGCCTTTCTCACTAGCGCGTCGTAACTACGTAAAATTTCATATATAATTTTTTCAACTTTCCTTGCCGATAAGAAAGTGGAATTTGGTACTGAGCGATAGATTTCATCATAATATGAATGAATTTATTGGTTTCAGAGGTTCCAGTTCTAGAGAAAAACTCCCCCTATATCATCATATCCTCCTTTGTAGCGTTTTATTATCTCCATTTATAAATAAAACATTTTGTATATATTTGTGTTGTATATATATAATTATCTGTTAAACAGATTTCCTGGACAGAGAATGCAAACGGAAAAATGCATTTGTAATGTTCGATCAAACGATCTGGTTCGATTAAGAACGGGAATAAAAAAAAATCGATGAGAGCGCGTTTTGAAGACGAATCTTATTTATCATTGATATATCATAATTTAATACTTAATTCGTATTCAGGAATATTACAATAATTGATTTAATGAAACTTTAATGAGAAAATAAATAAATTGTTTCTTTTACGATAGCATGGCGCGTCCGATCCTGACTTCACTTCTTGAATGACATCAAAAAATTTTAGTGAAGGATTATACTTGAAATACAAGCAAAGAAAAGGAAATAGGGTTGTAAATCCCGAAACCTTGAATAGCGCGAAACTTGAGGCGATCATCAGGTATATGATGAATGTATACGGGACTTCGCCTGAGTCACTCATCAGGTCTCGTAAAAGTATGATGTAAGCGAAGAATCGCCTGAGACTGTCATCAGTCGCAAGATAAATGAGCATGATTAATCATTAGTAATATTCCCGTGGCTACCCAGAGCGTATCGTCAGGTAGACCTGTTCGAACCAGATCATCAGATACCCACTGGTGGTAGTGACCCATCGCCCGAGACCGTTCGTCAGGCAAGAAAATAATGGACTCGGCCAATGCGTTAGATGCTATTCATCTCGTGCCGTGCGGCAAAGATTAAGAGGATCTCATTCCTCTTACTTGAGTTCTCTTACTTCTTTGATTTCAGGATGTGGATAATGAGGAAAATCGAAGGCAACTATTGATTGTAGATAAATTATTAAACGTTAATAAAGCGTAAATATGCGTTCTTCTTTGGCGAAGTCCATCGTCTTCGCAACAAAAGAGAAACTCGAAAATCGCCGCCAAGCCGATCGCGCTCTCGTCTATGTGATGCGCGGAAGATACAGGGTCGCGCTTGTGACGCGCGCTATTTCGTCGCCTTTAACTTTTCGAGCTTGTCCGAACATTCCGCCCGCTTTAGGGAGCAGAGCTTCCGAATATTTCTTGAGTTTGATCGACGGATAAAATACATACTTTAGCAATAGATCGTTTGAAAGTATTAGTGGCCGTTCGCATTGTAACTCTTGTTAATCCATCATTGCCTGGTTGTAGTTGTAGAATCCGTGCCAGCGGCCAGTTGAAGAATACTCATATCGTTTATCAACCATGAGAACCAAAACCCTCCTTCTTTAACTTGCATAGACGGATGATGCCATTTTGATATAGCTTGGTAACGCTGAAGGCACTCAGTGGTCCACCGCTTTCAAAAATGTTCTATCCTTTGTCGAAGTTGAGTTCCATCTAGTAAGGCAGAAACTTGGCTAATCAACGAGATTCAGGAATTATGTTAGGAATTCTTTTCTCCTAAAATAAAGTGGATCAAGGCTATAAGATCATTTATATCTGTCTTCAAACATCAGAGAGAGAGGCCTGGAATTGAGGATTTGCTTCGATTTGAGTTGTAAGTATTGTTAACTCCTTATACGTGAGTATTGTATTTCTGATGATTCGAAGATGGAACTTCGTCGATTTGATCGCCGCCTCCCATTTTCCTTCAAAGTGAAGCGCGGCCGGAGGTATGAAGCGCCAATCAGTTCCATGATTTGCGATCGCTGTTAATTCTTTTAATTCTTTCGAAGCGGTCTTAATTCATGATCAGCACCAACTAGATTAGTGCCACAATTGCTATAGTGTCGCAGATACGACGAGCTATAAATCGTTTATACGCTGAAATAAAGGTTTCTGTAATCCGTGATTTCTATATGGACAATTTCTATATGGACAGTAGAAATGGAAAAACAAACAAAAATTGCTAAATATTCCTTTATAAGTTCTCACAGCCTATCCTCGTCAAGTCTTCATCATAATGTCTTCATCATAATGGGACTTGCATAGTCAACTCCGATATTCAAAAAGGGACGGGATGGAATAATTCTTGTCTTTGGAAACTGACCCATTAGCTGCTGAGCTCATTTTTGGCGATACCAGTACTTTTACACACTTCAGAATGAAGGATCGGACTGGAGTTCTTCCACCTATTACTCAGTACTTTTGATGAGTATAAGCCAATGTTGCTTGGGTCCCGTCGTGTCTGCAGATGAGCATCAACGATAACTAAAGTTGTAAAATGAGAATATTTTGACAAGACTAGCGAGTGCTTAACGTCAGGTTCCAAATTCGCGTACTGAAACTGCTTGCCTACTCTCATAAGACCGAAATCGTCTAGGAAGGCGTGTAAGTCTGATTAAAGAGCTTGAACAAACGTCCTTCTCTCGCTAATTTCTTTATGCTAGATATAAGATTATTGTCTGACATGTCCAAAATTGACAACTGTCCTGAAACTCGACTGGGATAAGATTTAATAACGCGTTTACAAATTGCAGTAATTCGTATAAGTCTTGACAATGAAGGATATTTTGTTAAGAGACGTCCAAGCACCTGGTCTCGCACTGATGTTAGCACGTTCTTCGGGTTTTCCTCCAAATCGAGTTCGGCAGACTTAATAGGATTCCATTTAGGCCAATGGACAGATGCTTGGCTTAACCATGATGGCCCTAGCCACCATGATGACTGTCGCTCGATCTCGTATGCACTTAATCCCCTCGACACACAGTCAGCAGGATTATCCTTACCAGGAATGAAGCGCCACGAGGCGGAAGATAATATTTCTTGTATGACTATAACTCTATTACGTCCTTCCATCTAGCTGGATGGGATGAAATCCATGTGAGAGCTACGGATGTCCAGAGAAAAATCGGACTTTTCTTTATTTCTAAAAAAAAAATGTTCTGTACGTTGAATACAAGACGAGTTAACATTAATGCAGTGTTCAACGCGAGGTATGATAAGTTTTTTTAATGGTGCTACTTTGGTTTTTGCATAAATGATATTTATTTGGATTCCGCAATCACGAGTTTTGACTCGAATATAAACTACAGCTTGCAAGTTGAGAAGAAAATCCGTGAAGTTCGATGGAATATGCGGTTGACGAGATGTAAAGCTGTGGAATATATTCAAATTATTCAACACAAGTAATTGCTGCTTAAAATTGGCTAAAATTTGGCTTGATTTTGTAATTCAGAAGATAAAGGAGTATTCAACAATCTATCTTGATTAACTAAAGATTTTGAATGAATATTTTGGCGTGAATTATGACAGGAGCAATGAGACCTAGAGGATCGTATAATTGAGCAATTTCGGATAAAACGGACCTTTTCGTCAGTATTCGAACTGAAGATGGCACTGAGATAAACTTAAAAACATCAGTGTTTGGTTGTCAACAAAGACCTAATACTTACCATCATCTAATGATGAAGGTAATAACCAAAGACTTAATACGATGTTTTATATAAGACTCCTCAGCAAGTCGTTTCGCATGAAGTCTGACAAATTCGTTCGTGTTCTTCTTGGAATTTGATCCAATTGGCTTTAAGAACTTCTAGCCGAGTACTTAATAAATGTCGAGAAATGTCGAGCATCAGTTTCTTCCGAGGCATCCTTAGCAGCGTTCTGAAACCTGCTCATTTGCATAATTATTTGGGCACGTAATCGATTCATAATTGATTTATATACGTCTTCTTCTGAATTGTTATGACACAAGATGTTCTCAACAACTGAAGAAAGAATGTCAATGATCTGAATCTTAGATTGTTTTGCAAATGGCCACATGCATCATCTGACGTACATTATTATTTGTTTGCCAGTTCCGAATCGCACTTCAGAGCGCTTCCATCAATATATCCGGCTCAAAAGACTAAAATTAATGTTCGATTAAGAACGAAAATAAAAAAAAATCCGATCATGTTTAAACAGGATTTTCTCTATTTGATTTGTAATCTTTGTCATAAATTTTATTGCCATGGATTCTAAGTATCTACCAGGTGTATAAGCTTAAATCTGCTGTTTGCTCATAGGTGGCATTAGTGAGCGTACAAAGCTACCCAGGATACACAACACACTTTTTTTTGTGTTTGACATCTGTCAACATTAACCAATGCACATCATCAGCAATTTCATACAACAACATACATTTTTCCTTTTGTAATCATGTCTAGTTTTTTGCTAAAAAAAAAAGCATATGCGGGAAGCTTTGCTTTTCTATTTCAATTTGAAGAAATCGGCTGCCGAATCGCATCGAATGCTTGTGGAGGTCTATGGCGACAATGCTTTAACGGAAACAATCTGCAGAGATTTGTTTCGCCGGTTCAATGACGACAATTTTGACCTGAGTGACAAGAAGCGTGAAAATCGGCCCAGGAAAATTGAGGACTGTCAATTGCAGGCTCTTTTGGACGAGGACGATACCCAATCGCAAAAAATGCTTGCCGAGCAATTGAGTATTTCTCAAGCAACCATTTCCATGCGGATACATGCCATGGGGAAGGTTCAAAAGATCGGAAAATGGATGCCGCATGAAATGAACGATAGGCAAATGGAGCGACGCCAAAACACATACTAAATTCTGCTTGCCAGACAAAAAAGAAAGTCCTGCATCGGATTGTGACAGGTGATGACAAGTGGATCTATTTTCAAAATCCTAAACGCAAGAAATCTTGAGTTGATCCTGCCCATCAACATCTTCCTCAAGACCAAATCGCTTCAGACGGAAGACGATGCTGTGCGTTTGATGGGATCAGGAGGGTGTCATCTACTACGAGCTTAAAACCTGGTGAAACTGTTAATGCTCACCAATCTACAACAATTGATCAAATTGCACCGTATTCTGCGTGAAAAAAGGTCGCATTATCAAAAAAGACATGTCAAGCTGATTTTTCTCCACGCACCATCGCACACGTCAACAATGGTCCAAAACTATTTGGAGACACTCAACTGGGAAGTGTTACCCCACCCGCTTACTCATCAGACCTGGCACTTTCTGACTATCACCTTTTCGTCGATGGGCCACGCGCTCGCTAAGCTTCGGCACTTCGATTCTTATGAAAACGTCCAAAAATGGCTTGATGAGTGGATTTTGCCTCGAAAGATGAGGAATTTTTTTTGGCGTGGTATACACAAATTGCCCGAAAGATGGGAAAAATGTATAGTTAGCAAGGGCAAGTACTTTGAATAAATTTGTTTTTGCTTCCTAGGAAAAAAAAATGTGTTTTTCTGACTAAAAATATTTAAGCTTATACACCTAGTATGTATGTTTTTGCTTATTTTTCCAATATCATTGAGAAATTTTCTAACGACGTTTTTTGAATATTGTCACGATTGCCGATTGGTGACCATTAACGCTCGAGTTTTTATTCGCGCTTTGTTCTAACAATTATTTTGTCGAATGTTCACGAAATGAAGAAATCATGGAATCTACTGGACGTAACAATTCAAAAAGGTCAGAAGTTGAGTGCGCTGTAGTGGCCGTAACAATAGCAGTAGATTGGAATTCAGGAATATATTGTTTTCTTATAACGAGCACGACCCTAGGCCAATACGTCTTGTTGAGTTTTAGTCTGAGTTTTAGTCACGGGGGAGGGTCCGACTATCAAAGCTGCAATTAAAGTAGTGAAACTGGAGAAATGCTGCTTGAAAGGAGATTATTAGGATCATTTTAATTGCCAATATGATACCAATCTTGCACTAAATTGATTTCTTCAACGCAGCTGACAATAAATAGAGCCCAAGTCTGACTAGACTGCAGCCAAGCGAGAACGATGGTGAAGTTAGTCCACAAATGTACAGCATGAATTTTGTGAGTTAGTCATTTTGAAATCTTATCAATGATTTGTTCTAGCAGAAGGATAGCACACAGTTTGAGGCGGGGAATGAATATAGCTTTCAGTGCGACGACTCGATTTTTTTAACAGACTGATAGAATGAGTATCAATAGCATTAATATTAATAGCACGTAGGTAAATGCACGCACCGTAGGCAAGCTCATTGGCATCAGCGAAGCTGTGAGCCATTCCAAGGTAATGTATTCATCCAATAGAAAAGCTGGCCGTAATATAGTTGTCTCTTAAGGTTGGTAACTTAGCTTCATAATAATTACATTCAATGGGAGAGATTCGTCTCAATCTAGTCTAAGAAACCAAAAATTCTGTATGATGATTTTCGCAATAACTGTGGCGAGATCAAGTAATCTAAGGAAATCGAATATTAAAATAATTCTTAATAATATGCTTCTTTTAGTTGTCGTTGCTAGAGATGACAGATGATGCTTAAGAATTTGAAATGTTGATCAGTATTGCAGTTCCAAACGAGATGTCTCAATGTCTGCGTCTCGCATTCTTTGTCGCAAGACATGCTTAAATGCCCTATCAGAGTTTAAACATGCGGAATATCATTAATATGAGAAAACAGATCGGCTTAGATAGTAGGGCCGACTAGTAGTGCATTTTTGGTTTAAAGATTGACTTACAAGAGCCATCGAATACCTTGAGCTTAGTGGTGATGCTTGTTTCTTTGTCTTCATCGTACGATGGCAGATAATAAATTTTGTTAGTAAATTCCAGGACATTACCTTACGCATGTCCTAATTGTATACATTTTTGAATTGTTTGTATTCCACGTACATTTTTGGAGAGTTTACAAGACGCCTTTTTAGAAGTTAGAAGCATCGCATGGCTATCTCTTTGGAGTCTCCAAGTTGCATCAGTTTGTCCGGTTTGAAAAACAATTGAACTATGAAGCGTTTTTCATCGTTGCACTTTGCAATATCTTTGAATAGACGCTCGCAGATTTGCTCTTCTGGGGAGATTTCAAGCGAAGATGTCATCTGATCAACTTCCTAAAATCGGCAGAAGACTCAATTAAGATTTTCTGCCACAGTCAGGCAATTAACAGCCGAGAGTGAAGGCATTGTGCTAATACTTGTTGTCGGAATACAATCAAATACAATCCACCCTAAAAACGGGTTTTTTTGCAAGGTAGGCTGATCGCTCAAAACTCGAATTTGGTCAGCACATAAAGCCTCCAAAATAATTCTGTACCGATTAACATGTCAATATTGGCGAGAAAATTAAGTTGAAAAATTAAGTCAATTTTAGATGATTATTAAGTATAGATGCTATGCTTTGATATAAATCTTTGAGGCAGTCATTGAGTAATTTTTGATAGAACTATATAAACTATCTAAACTTTCACTGAAACTATTGAAACGAGATTTGATATCCACGTTATCATAATCTTTGCTTAAATATACTCTGAACTGCCAGAAACAGAGGTATTGATTGATTGTCTCTTAACATCTAACTTACCGGATTCATACTATGAAATTCGTTTGAGACCCACTGTCTAACAAAGCACGGCAGGAGTGTAACTCGTTTCTATGATCGAAGACATAAATGATAGTGGTTGACAATATAATATTTACAGAATGCTGTGCCGACAAACACTGTGTAACAATTGGTTGAATGAAATCTTAGTTTCAGAAATAAGTTCTTTAGACACGGATGCATTAATGTCGTCTACCGAATTTGATAAATATAAAAGCGTATTGCGTTTCTTTTTTACTTACGACAAGCGCTTGAAGTACAATCGTTAGCGAGATGAGAATTAGATCTCAAATAATTGACGACATACATAAACGAGTCATTTTTATTAAAAGAATTCTCTTATCTACCAGCAATTTAAGAAATGATATATTCATAATAATGTACAGGGCGCGTCACCAAAATCCGGATAAATTTCAATTTAAATTTTTTGCTATATTGTACCTCCAGCAGAGGTTGTTGTTGACATCCGAGAAAGCCTGATGCTTCTAGTAAACAGTCATATTCTCAAAATGATCGTGATGTTGAAATCAAGTGCGGAGTATAATTGAAGAGCCATAATCATCGAAGGCCTTCGCGCTCCGCAACGAAAATAATTCGGTTCTTTGGGTACCCAAAATCAATCGTTTATGTTGACGTTGTGGCAAAATATACGACTTTAGAACAGTCCAACGCAGGTTCCAGTATGCCAGCGAGGAAAAGTCACTCGAAAGAACCCATTGCGAGAACCCCTGCAGTCGTTGAAAGGCTGATTGCAGATGATCCAGGACAATCGGTGCAAAAATTAGCATCGATTGTTGATGTAAGTCAACAATATGTCGAATTGCCAAGGACCTTCAATACAAATCATATACATTAAAGATATGACAGATGTTTTCTGAAGCTGCCAAGATGAGTCGAGTGTTTCCATTCTGGTCTCTCAACAATTCAGATTTAAATCCTTTGGACTACTACGTATGGAGTATAGTTGAAAGGGTCTCAGTATCCCAATGTGACGTCATTAAGGACCGCTATTGAGGCAGCATTCGCAGCATGAACAGTGCTACATTACAGCGTGCGAACGCTTTAAGACCGAGAATAGAGGCCGCCATTCAAGCTATAGGAGATATATTGAATAATTGTGCTCTAGAGCCTCCCAGAAGAGATCTCCTAAGTGCAATGTAAAAGGATTTTTTTGTAATATTTTTTCATTAAAAACATTTTGTTTAAAAAAATTGTTCGGTTTGTCCGGATTTTGGGTGACGCACCCTGTAGTTTACTTGCGGATGAGTTTTCTTACATTACGGACCCGATGAATTAGATGTAGGAAGATTCATGACAGAAGAGTCCTTTGGCTTAGCATTATGTTTTAACGCGCTAATAAATTGATTAATTGATAATTTATTAAAGACTAATTCAAACACTTGGTAACGTTTAGAGAGAAATTCAGACGAAGATTTTAAATTTGGAAGATCTTTGTAGGGAAGACTAGTTTCTCAAGCTTTACCCCCCTCCCCCCAGATCAATTTGACAAAAAAATGTAGATGATTAATCATCCCAGGACTGTGGTCTTTTCAAAGCTTGAGTGCACGCAGATGCGCTTCAAAATCGTATCTAATAACTCACGCAATTGAGAATGATTCTTTTTTTATAATGATGGAATTTTGAATATCGCTGTGCTTTTGGATTATTCAACGTCTCATTCATTGTCAAATCGCTCCTTAACAGCAGCCTATGTGTCATTGTAATTGCAATGGTCGTTTTGATGAACTTTATAATCTCAGCTTTATCTTTTAACGACCGTAAATAATAAAATTTTTCTGTTTCCATTAAGCTGTTATTGGTGTATTAACTTTTCGAAAGTTATCTTGATAAAAGTACCAATCCTCAAAGTCACCTATAAAAACTGAAGGATCGATTTCCAGCAATTTAATCGCGCGATTGTCTGAGTATTGGAGCGCGAATATTGAATGCATCATTTTGACGACGAGGGTTGTGGATTGCGTCGATCAAAATATTCGAAAAACGAATCACAACGAGATTAGAACGAAATATACATATATTCTTGAAATGTGCTGTATGCAGTTGAGCAAGCAATTCTTATCTGTAATTGATGGATCCTGATTTTGAAAGAAAATCTCTATGCGATTGCACTACTTCAAATCAATTTCGCAGTTCTATCAATCTTCTTTTATCGTGTCGCGAACTATTCGCCACTTCGAAATTGTCTATAGCGGTTTTATTAGGTGTACAAGAAAGTTCTGAGCTTTAGATTTGATACAACCGAAATAACAATTTAAATTTTATACATCTTCCCGCCTTTTTGTGGTTTTAAAGCGTT
>Ga0157364_1005668_pt1 | contig 12746 bp, 7 predicted proteins | sample AttsexASBM2_FD_111476 | JGI IMG/M metagenome (GOLD analysis project Ga0157364, IMG submission 111476) | Fungus gardens microbial communities from leaf cutter ant in Ribeirão Preto, State of São Paulo, Brazil - Atta sexdens ASBM2 | ecosystem: Host-associated > Fungi > Mycelium > Unclassified ... | reverse complement strand
TAACTTCTCGAGTTATCGTGGATGCGGTCGTGAGATCTCATTCGCGGATGGACCATCTATTCCAATTACGTTAGAACGCGTTGTAATATCCCAGTGTTACATCGGAATACCGAGGGGGACTCCGAATGAAGCCAATTATATCTGTAATATTCGATTATGAATGGAATAAAACGCGCCATTTTACTCGCAACGACAGATGCAAATATATTATGCCATATTTCCGATCAAGAAAACAGAGATTTAATTAATTATTTAAACTTGATACTGAAATAGTGAAATGTTAAAATTTTTTGTAATTATTATAATAATTCTGTATTTCAGAAATAATAATATTAAGCAGTAATAATGTAGAGTTATTATGCAAACAATTCGCATGTTCACGTTTAATGAGACGTTATTTTTACTTACCAATGAATCTCTAACAGGTCTGCATCGGACGACAAAGGGAACGGGATACGCGCTAATTATCGCTACACAATTCATGGTGGGCTTCACTCGTTGTTCACATGATCGAATTTACAGAATACCGCGAGTACTTTTTTCCAATTAATGCATAATTACGGAGTACCTTTATTGAGGACGTTAAAATTAACGATATTAAAATTTAATAGTCGACCAAAGAAGACAGCATTTTTCTTCTAAAGTCCCAACTTTAAGAAATGTATTTACTTTCTTCTTTTCCTCTCTTCCCTTCGCACTTTCTACTTTGTTAACTTAGTTCTCGATACAACTGCGCATAAAACTTTTTAAAAGTACTATAAAATTTTTCCTTAAATTTAACGTCGCATAATGCATCGCAATCGATCGTACAGCAATGTCTCGCCATATTTCATGTTAAAGTGCATTGCGTATCTTAAATCTTTTCCGTGTAAAAATAGATAGCCTCGCGTAAGTACTAATGTTCGAACATTGCAACGTAAAAAAAATTAGTGATAATAAATGACTTTAATTAAGCGATTCAATCTTTTCGACGCGTGTCGCAATTAGTGACTGCCGATATAAGTCGAAATAAGCAGACATCGCGTTAATTTTTTAACGCATCTATAATTGATCAATTGCGTAATGGCAACGACATCGTGCATCAAGCTCGTAATTAGCGTATCCTGTAATTTAATTATTAATCGAAATGCGACGACACACGCGCTCACTGTTCTCCGCCAAGTGCGATCGACGTAGCGGAATATCACGCGCGTTATATCGACAGCTGGAAGGGAGGAAGTAAAGTAAAAAACCATTGGCCCGTATGAAACCCATCACCTGCATTCTGTCGGCATAAATAACTGATGTAACTAGTAATCCACTTTATGCGAACTAATTTTCGTAAAAGTACGATGAAATTCTGGTATCGTACGAATAAAAAGTAGAGATATTTGTTTTAACGAGATTTTATCGATTCGATTTATACGTCATTTTTCCAGATAAACAGCTTACATAAACCAAACATCGCGTAAAACGACTTTTTCCGTGATAGCTTCGTTTTGAGATGTGCATCCGTGCGTTCTTTATATTTTAGATATATCCTTGTAGTAAATATTTTTCTTGACTTTCTACCTGTTCCGACGTGTGCGATCAATAATATCATTTGATTTCAAATAAAGTCAAGCTTCTCGTGCTCTCTCGTCAGATTCTATTCCGAACGTCCAGGAACACGATTATAATGAAAACATGTTTGCCCGTACAATAATAATCTTCTTAAAAATTTTGTCTTAAAAATCAAGTTATTTAAACATTAATTTATGCACCGCTATCAGCGGCATTCTTCAAGTAGCTTTTCACACCGAAAAACCACAGCTGCAAAAAAATATATATAGCGTGCAGAGGGCAAAACGAAATAAAAAGAAAAGAGAAAGAGTTCTAGCCACGAACGAGGAGAGTTAATGAAACTGCGCGGGCGTCACGTTAATTTCGAAAAGTACGTGAAATAAGTCAGCGCGACTAGTGCGTTGGTAAAGGCAAGGAAAAATCTATATGTATAAGTGCACAGAGAAAGAGCTTTTTTTTTTGTCATCGTCCTCGTCTCGCCGAGAGCGCGATTCGAGTTATTTTCGGAGCGACCACAGGCAGAGCGATTCGTGTTTCTGAAAAGCACCCCGTCCGCATACGGATGTGAACGTAGACAGGAGGAGGAACCGCCCCGACTCGTCCGTTCGCCAGAACGGATTCATTGCCCGAGTGGTACGCGGATCGATCGTCGCCAAGTTTATCCACCGCATAATCCCTTTTATTCGTTTTCAAAGAACGTATTCTACGGGAAGAATGATCCGACGGAATCTCTTTCGACTTTTTGCAAAGACAGTATTATATTATCGTCATTATTGCGTTGATACATTCTTATTATTATTGTTATACGTTATTGGTGCAGAAATAGCTGATACCATAACTGATACGATAACTGACGTACTAGAACATAATGCGCAAATCGGGAAAATGATATTATATCTATAATTAATATTTATTTATTATATTTGATATTAATATTTGCAATTAGTATAACTAAATGCTAATAATGAATTATGCAAGTCAAATATACAATGCTCTTTTGATACATTTTATATAAATACAATTATAAAAATAATTTCCAATTGTTTCGTCGAACGAATTTCTTTTGCTATTGATAAATATTAAATTTTATTGTGTCTCACACAGATGTTTATTTTATCTCCTTTCAAATCCTTTCAAATAGTTCAAATATCCATAAATATTATGCTATCCGCCGAAAATTTAAAAACGGGTTTTGGGATCAGCCAGTGGTGGCATACGAGAAGTTACCCAAGGTTTTATCGAGATGAAACGGAGTATAAAGTAAATAGATAGAGTAAACTACGGTATTTACATTCATATCTATGAGAGAGAGAGAGAGAGAGAGAGAGAGAATCAGTTTGTAGTAGCAAGAATGTGCAACGAGTCTGACACGGTCGCACACACGCGTATCTTTTTTCTATATACTGATAAATACGAGTATAATCTGCGGACGGAGCCTTGAAATGGCTGATTAAAAAATTAATGCTTAGATGCCATTCAAACGACTGTATGCCTGGAGGCAAATTGCAATAGCGACTGAGTGCGGTGCAGCGAAGCCATTGCATCGGGAATGATAAAAGCAAATCGGCTTCCGCAAAGTGCCTCAGAGGGATATCTGAGATACCTTACGTGTGTAACGTTACATCTCGAAAAATGTGAAATGTAATAGAGATATTTCGACGGATATTGTAGTCGAGGGGCCCTTTATGATAGGAATATTATGATTCAAAGCCGCGACATACCAAGCGATAGTGCCTCAACTAAAAGAGCGGGAAGCTGTAAAATAGAAGACCGTCAGGTCAATGTAACTTTTTAAAAAATCATATCATCGGAAAACAGGTAGTAACCGCATGTGATTGAAGACATGAGAAAAAAAGAGTTATAAAAAATGGAACTTTATATTTGCCTATCCGAGAGACCTTCATTTTATTCGAACAATTTCAGACCGCCATATATTAGAAATGAATGAACGTGAGGGAAATGGCAAAAAGACAAATGAATTAGGTAAACACTAATATTTACATGTTTCTAGTGAAAAATTGGAATCAATCCCTCACAACTTTGCAAAGGTACGGAGATTGACCATTTATCAACGCGACTTTTGTATACAACTGTAACGTACTACGCAAGCTTATTATACGAGGATAGATCAAATATAAACAAGAATTTTTTTTCATTATTTATTGAACAAGAGTAAAAATATAAAGGAAATAAATTATTTTTCCACATAGTTCCCTGCTACATTAATACTTTTTTGTCAGCGGATAAGCAGTTGGACGATCCTGTTTTTACAAAAAGTAGTAGGTTGTATCTGCAGCCAATTGCGCACGAATTCTTTTAAATTGATATCGTTCTCGAATCCTTCCAATTCTTTTAGCGGTCCAAACAAATAATCATATTGAGTCAAATCTTTCCATACGATTATCATTTATGTGGATGACTGAAAGAAGAATTGGGACAATACGATTCATGGACGATGCCAGTGTAGAGGAATTCGTATGCAATTAACTGCAGACAATGCAGACACAATCTACTACTTTTTATGAAAACGAGATTGCCAAACTGTCTATCTTGGCAAAAATATATTAACTTCATTAATATATTTTTGCTAGGATAGACAGTTTGGCACTAATATATTTTAGCAAAAAATATATGTAGAAAAAAAATTTGTTTTCTTTATATTTTTATTCTCGTCCAATAAATAATAATAAAAAATTCTCTTTTACATTTAATCTATATTTAGAATGCATCTTATATTTTATGTCAACTGTGCAGAAAAAAGAATTTTGCTGAAATATCTAAAAATTAGCTAGATCCGAAAATAATTGTAACTGAACCATTACAATATTTTTATTCTTCTCTCTATTCAATAAAACTTGAGCAATGCGAAACATTTTGATATTCTTGCAATCTCGAACGTTCTACATAATTATTTTGATAGTCCAACAATTTTCAGACCTGTATTTAGCCAAATTTTTAGATATTTCAGCAAAACGTTCTTTCAATGTGAATATTTTTTTCATTGTTGATTCTCTAAATTACCTACATTCATAAAATTCGATTCTGAATAAAATTCCAAAAATGCACGACAAAATATTGTTTGAAAAATATACACAACTCATTCCAGTTAATACAATATCACATAAATCTTCATCCAAATTATTTGTCGTATAAAAAATTATATCAAAATGATTTTTTTTCAAGATAATATTACTAAAATTATAAAATCTATCGCTTTCAATAAAATATTATCATTAATTTAATAAGATGGATATTATAAAATTTTAATATTATAAAAAAGTTTGTAGGAGCATTTCCAAATGAATATATTTATAGATATCATATAATAGAGTTCCTTTCACTTTATATCCATAAAACTAATAGATAGTGACATCGATCCAACTTCGCGAATGGTATTCGCAGTCCAACCCCATTTCCAGTGACAAGTAATTAGACCGCGAGTAATCTGCCGCTCGTTCGACGTGAAAATTGTACCATGACTTTCGTACGAATCTCGTTTTCGAAACTCCTCAGAAACTCGGAAACAACTTCGTGAATGCGCGCCCGTGCGAATATGGGTGCGGTCAAGCGAGATTACGCATTTTAATTACGAAGTGAATTATAAGGGTAATTCGTATCGCCTAAGTCTGACGTCAGCCAACTGCTGGATCATTGAACCCCTCTTCGAGGCAATAACTTAAAAGTGGCGCTACCAGTGGTTCCCCTCCAATGCTCTATCATGCACACCGTGGTTTTATGTTTCGTGACCCTCTTGCGAGTTTACCCCCTTACTCCGGGGTTACTCTAGATTAATTCCACGACTATAGACTATGGCAGTAACGTTGATTCAGAATGTGTGGGTGATTCCACGTGTCATGATATTAGTCGCGGTAAAAATAGCGGAATAAGATTCTTTACGGAAAGAAACATGAAAATTTACGGGTATAGATAACACACAATTTATCTCAAAACATAAATAATTAAATACCTACAGAATGTCGCGATAAATGTTAATTAATTTTGATTACATCTGTATAAAATGCGTGACCGATAATCTGCGTGAACGCGTTGAAAGATTTTATTATTTTTAAATATCAGATACATTTACAATCTTACAATAGAATTTCTCACTTTAAAAGCCTTCAAAAACGCAAGAGAGAGTTTTATTTTCAATAAGCTTTTATGTTATGTATATAAGCTTTTCAGTGACCGATATTTGCAGTTGAACGCGCTCTAAGTGTAGACACTATAAGACTCAGCGATCGGAAATAGCTGTTAACGACAAATTCGGAACATGGTACGCTATACGCGTTGAATACAAAGTTTCAATCAGTTCCATGTGAGTGATACGGATTCACGAGGCAGATGCTTATTTTCTCGAGTGTTGGCTCGAAATTCGCGTCAATTTGGAGTGTATTGGCCATCGTAACGTTATTCTATAGCGAATATTTTCGAATGGATTCTGAAAAACGATGAACCAAGCAAATAATGTTATAAATAAATGATATTATTAAACTTGGCAAAAATTTCTTTTTTATAACATCAAATTTTAATAGTTATCAAGAGACAATATTTGGCTTGCTGTTTATTTCCAAATATAATAAAAATTAAATATTAAACTTAGACATAAACTTAAACATAACATTAAAAATTAAGGATATGCACACTTGATATATTAATATGACATGAAATATATTAATTGCCTACAAGATAAGTAATATCTTTATAAATTATCTCCCAACATATATAATGATTGAAAGTAAAACGTTAAAAGTTATGTCAAGTTCTGAGAATTTTAAGTGTAACTCGATATATCTAAGGTCGACACAACTTGATATCGGTTTCTCATACGACAAGCTCAGCTTAAACGAGCTGTACAAGGTTTCACAGCGAAGATAAAAACCAATAGCATCGTTCGGGGAAAAATTCATTTCTACTGAACTGAAAGTAAGCCAACGCATCGGACGGCCTGGAAAACATCGACGTGACACGTGGCTCGTTTAGAGTGAATCGACAGCGTGTCAGTCGATTCGGCCGACTGTCAAACCAAAGGCGGATCAAACGAAACTTTTTGCGAAGATGAAATGGTTGCAAAATCGTATTACGCTTTACGATATTTTATAATTTCACGAGCAATAGTGAGCACTTGATGATACTGTAATGCGTCGTGTTTGAGAAGCGTAGATAACAGCGAGATTTCACTGATGCCGACAATAGCAAATATTTAATCAACAATTTCGAGTGGTGTGATTACGGTCAGTCGCCGTGAAAACGCAATTAATTCATATTTAACTTGGATACGTCCATTTAATCGTTTAGACAGTCAGTCTCGTCCAGATTGTGGTTCGCCGTGTCACAACGCTCTTAACTCTCGTATCAGCCGAGCTTTCATTCGCTCTCTCGCCCAACAGGCATGGAAATTAACTAATTTTCGCAAACTACTTTTTTTGCTCACTCCGGTACCGCGTAGTTACAGGGTTCCGGAAGATAAAGGAAGCAAGTGTAGCAAGTTTCTTTAATGTTTTTTTTCTTTTTTAACCCAAGAGCCCATTACAATGCAATTGATGCTGCTAATTAAGTGATTTATATATTATCATGCCATTGTGCTGATTATAAGTTGCAAATTTAATTATTCTCTTTTCTCGCGGTAGAAGTTATTATTAACAGCTTAAACATAGTTGAGTTAATTAAGCGTAATTTTAATTAAGCCCCATAAATAACCTCTACTTAGTTTTCACGATGAACTTTCCTTCATAAACTATGTTTGTTTCATTTCTTCATTCTTGTAAAATTTTTCAATGTTTGTTCAAAAATTAAAGATAGATGCTAAATAATTGAATATTTGCTAATGTGAATAGAATGAGAATAGAATGAAATGGAATATTTAATATATTTAATCAATTTTATTTCAATTTTATCAAGACATAAATATTCTACTATATGAGCAAAAAGAAAAACTGTAGGATAAATCTAAAAATGTGAAAACAATATTATTAAATATTCTAATACTCTGGAATTGCATGCCGTGTGAATAAATTAGTAGAGGTACAAGACTTACTAACAATTAACAATTTCTCAATTCATGTCTAATATAATTTATTCAAATTTCATTAAATGCAGGGATACGTTACTAATGATATTGCGTTACATAAGCTAGTGTACCAAATATTTGCCATGTAACGCCTTTGCATCTGACGTTCCGCGAACTAATAAGTTACTCTATAATTAGCACTCACCCTGTTCCGGTAACTGATAATTATGCGCTACGGTGATGCAACACCCTAGTACGGGCGGGACCTTTGAGCACATGACCACCATTAACCGCACAACCCGAGATATAGTTGCTTGCATCACTTCAAGTATCGATAAGATTGGAAAATTCGAAAGACCAAAAAAAGCTCTCTGCTTCTCTGCTTGCTTTCGAGTGATCCTAGATCGCAATAATAAGATAAGAGTATGCGCATGAAAGAGAGAGAGAGAGAAAAGATCGTTAGATACGAAATAAAGCCGATATTTTCCTCGATATCAAGTCCGCTCGAATGTCAAGGGGACTCTTCGTAGAGACAACTTTTCGCAGATTCGACTAAAAGCTTACTCGTTAAGCATGAGAAAATGTTGGTTCTATAAAGGTACTAGAGGTAGACAAAACGAAACGGAACACGACCGGAGACGCACTCGGACATCGGCTTTCACGATGCAGGGGTGCAGCTCGTGAATAAAAGATGAAGGGTATTAAAGGATATACGAATAACGTCAGCGGGATGCTTGTAAATAAATGAATCACACGCATTGGCTCGGTATATACCAAGCCATATCCTCTGATTTCGAAAAACGACCCTATCGCTATCGGCAGCCATATTTCGTCGCTCAGAATTGGAGTAAAAGCTTTTTCACTCGTATCGACTATTTGCATGGTCGGTACATCAGACGAAATATATCGCGTCGAGAATGAAAAATCTTGAAAATATGGGAAATGATTTCTTTCGAAAGATCAAATTGTATAAAAGGAAATGATTGCACTAGTATTCGAATACGGCATCAATCTCTATACTATATAATATAATACTATATAGTATATGCAATAAAGCGATTAAAGTTACATAAATGCTGCCATGATTGCATCGACATTCTTTCGTCGATATCTCAGTCAATCATCCCAATTTATTAAAAAGAAAAGCTCAAAACGTTGTTCTCGCCGAGCCAAGCGAAAATAAAAGATTTTTCTATACATGTAGCACAGCCATCGAAGCTGACAACCGAATAGGTCCGTCGACAAACATCGTGGAAGAAAATGTCGATTCCGATTCGGAAGCTTGCCCTCGGGGGGGTTTCTCCTGGACAATACAAAGTTTTAGCGACGGAAAAGAGAGATGAAAAGAGAAGGAAAATTCGGCGACTGAAGCTCGAATGTGTTGCAAGCTGCAGGTACTGGCCTCGTTTCGTCCGACTTTCGATTGTTCTCGCCACCGTGGCGGAACACATCGCACCAGAAAGACAGAAAGCTTGCCAGCGGAGCTTACTCCTTCCTCTTCACTTCTTCTTCCATCGCCTTTTTTTGTTCCTTGCAGCATGTCCAAACGGATCGCGAACCAATAAGTCACTATAATGGTTGCAGTCAAGATGGATCCAAAGTGAAACTTACGTGTCCGGCTGTATCCGGATCGAAAAATCGAGCGCGCGCCTGGAAAGACGGCGAGACAGAGGAAAAAAAAGTCGAGGACTGCAGAGAGAATAGAAGAGTAGAAGGAAGTTGAGAAGAGAAGTGAGAAACAAGTTTGCACTTTGTATTTAGCTGTGGATGGCACGGTGATGCACGGTGAAGAAAATAAACGATTTACGCGTCTCGGACACAATTTCTAAAATTGCCAATAAAACAGACGCAGCGTCAGCATACCGGGTAGATATGTCCTCCCGCGCGCGCGCGCGCGTGTGTGTGTGTGTGTGTGTGTGTGTGTGTGTGTGTATGAGAGAGAGAGAGAGAATGTTTGCGAACATGTACATAGAACGAACGTAAACGAATACGTATGCTTGTAACAACGCGCCGTCGATCGACGACGGAATAACTGATTGAGTCGCGATATCGGTCTTCGTTCGTGCGATTCCGGCCGCGATGAATTTTTTCGTTGAATGCGCGTTTTTTTTATTCGGCTGCGGCTACGGCTCGCTATTGTTTGACGAAAACTAATGACCCACGGTCTATGCAAATGCAAACGGAGAAAATTTCTTTTCACCCAATTTTTTACCTTCTGAAAACGTCTATAATGAAATTATCGAGTCGATTTCAACTCAAACTGTTAAACATATTTTGTTAATATCGCGACTTCACAGTTCCTTCATACGAAATGAATAATGGCAGAAAATAATACAATATCGATTCTCGACATTACAAACCTAATATTATTACATAATGCACTGTTACGTATGAGAAAATAACAAATATAAATATAACGGAAATAATACGGAAAAATATCAAATCATTTTGAAAATTATCGCTATTTTAATCACAAATGTATTCCGAATTATTACTTTCATCCATTGGTAAATTGTCCGTGCGATTTTGTATTTAACACTGCAACGCTGAAATTTCTACGACGAAGTACATCCTTGTTTAACAAATATGCATGGGAACACGTGTACTCCGTGTCAAATCCATCGGACATTATACGGGTCAGAGGGTCGAGTATTTTTTTTCTTTTTTTCCATTTAAACTGAAAAATATAGCTCGACGGCGATGTTCTGCGGACAGACTCGCGAAAGTAACAACAAATATACTTGTCCTATACAGCGAAACAGATTTCAAAATTTTAATTGCACGTAAAAACACTGAAAACGAACGAAATGGAAGAAGCACGAATGAAAAATTACGCGTACGGCATTTGTGATTATACATCGCGTTCAGATATGATAATATCTTTCATTTGAGTAAATGTACAATTTCATTAAATTTTTTTAACGCGCAGTGGAAGAATCGCAAGTAAAACAGATCATTTTCGATGAATGGATATTTTACAATGATTTGATACAATTTTGATTTTGATTTTAACTCTAGATAATAATAAAATTTATTTTTTTATTATTAAATTTATACAAATTTTATTTGCAACTTTATTATTGATTTTCTTTATAATTGATTTTTTATTATTGATAATACAAATTATTCCATGTTCTTTTTATCATTCTTTTTATGTCTAATATTTAATAAATTTCTTGCTAATTTAATCTCAGAGACAAACAGTCTGTTGACTAGTTGGAAAAAAAATTAATGTTCTAATTCTTAAACAGCTTTTAATTTATTTTTATAGTCTATTCAAAATTTCAATCTGTCAATGTTCCAGACAATGAAACCAACAATCAATTAAGGTCAATTAAGGTCAATTATCTTAGTCAATGTAATATATAGTGAGAACCGAGCACATATCCATTCCTTCTCCTTCCCGATTGTTTATCAGTAATCGAAGATCGCAAACAAGATTTTCTCTCTTGGTACGAGCAGTCATAATCTCATTACTGAAGTTGAATAGCATTCGGGAGTGCGAATAAAGCCATGCTTCGCCTTCTCTTGTACTACGCCAACCGCAATAGCATTTAGACCACGACTGTTTGTTTCACCACGACATAAACAAAGAGCCAAGAACGTGATAATTAGAAAATAATCGTAATTTCTGCGCCCTTTGCTCCCTTCCGTTTTTTCGTCTACGCGTATTATTTTTTTTTTTTTATAAGTTCGAATGACGTTCTACGAGATGTCACACGATACCAGAAAAAAAACCGGTTCATTCCGGTTACGACACATTCGTCGGTCGTTCGAAGAATTAGTAACTACATTTATATGGAGTAGAAAAATCCACTCAACTCTGCTGGCGTCGTAATAAAAATATAACAGTCTAACGCGAGTATTCTCAGCGACCATACGATGTCGGTGTAAAGTCACCCCCTCGTCTCTTTCGCGTTTTCTCGCGTTCTCGTCGGCCTCTCTAGCACGTTTTCTCACCATTTCCGACTCTAATCCTTCGGAAAATAGTGCCGTATACTTAACGCTTTAAGAACGTCGCATCTGTGCTTCTTGCCCGGGCACGTGTGAACTCTCTCTGATCCTGCACCACACCAACTGTGTCTGTCTTCGTCTCACAGCCGGCGTTCCGCGAAAGGGTTCATCGATCTTCACGACCGGTTAAGAGAGGGATCGAGAAGAGAGAACGAGGGTCGTGAACGCGGGATCCTTCTTCTAGAAACGCGACCACTTTAATAAAAATTGATGACGACGAGATAGCGCAAGGTCAATTTGACGAGTGTCGTTACCCGCTTAATTACCGTTCGAGGATCGCGCGATATGACGATCAACGCTGAGAGTATCGCATTTTTACAGACGCTCCTTGTGGCGTGATTTTATTTAAAGCATTTGCAGCTCGTTTAACTGAAAAACGAATACTACTTGCGACTTTTTTTAAGTTGTCGAATCCTATTGTGAATTCGATCACTCGCACTACACTGGATTAATACACATTAAAGATTACTTTATATCCAATATCTAAATACAGTGACATAATATACAGTGATATATAGTGACCTAATCAACTTTAACAATAAAACAATATATTATGTCGAATAATATTATTGAGTATTTAATCATTTAAAATATTTACATGTTTCTATCATTTAACTTTACTATTTTCATTAAGTCGCTTTGAATATATACTTTAATCTAATAGTGTAATACAAGTAACCGAATTTGCTAAATTGCCAGTGATCATTTTGTTATTGTTTGTTGAACAAATCTTTTTCTAGTAACTTCTTTCTTATGGATTTCTGAAAAGAAAGGTTAAAGTTCACTTGATTAGTTTGGATGGATCAGAGGTCCAGCAGGATGTCTTTTCGAAAATAAACAAGATCACTACAAATTCTTCGTCCTAAAATTCCAGAACTTTTCCCTGGTTTTCAAACAAATTTCATAATTTTCCCTGGCTTTCAATAATTTTGAATTTTTTGTATTTTTATCCTAATTTGAAAACCATTAAATACTTATTTTAGTGTGAGAGCAATGTAAATTATCTACTATTAATGTTACTGACATTGCTTGTATTAATTCTCAAGTTGGTGGTATTTCAAAACTGTATAAATATGATGTACGAAATTTCTTTAAAACTAAGAATTTTTTCAGAAACTTTTATTAAATTCTCTGATTTTTTCCTAATTTCCCTAATATTTCTTTTATTTCCAGTTTTGTG
>Ga0157364_1005667_pt1 | contig 12746 bp, 5 predicted proteins | sample AttsexASBM2_FD_111476 | JGI IMG/M metagenome (GOLD analysis project Ga0157364, IMG submission 111476) | Fungus gardens microbial communities from leaf cutter ant in Ribeirão Preto, State of São Paulo, Brazil - Atta sexdens ASBM2 | ecosystem: Host-associated > Fungi > Mycelium > Unclassified ... | reverse complement strand
GAAGGCCAAATGTTAACGCTTTAAAACCACAAAAAGGCGGGAAGATATATAAAATTTAAATTGTTATTTCGGTTGTATCAAATCTAAAGCTCAGAACTTTTTTGTACACCTAATATATAATATCAGTGAGCTTCTTTTCTGTTGAGTATTGTCTTGTATTGTCACTCTGTTTTTTTAAATAAAAATTTATGAGATGCAAGAATGATACGTGAATATATGCAGATATGTATGTCACATTTATTACTAATCGCTGCTAATGTTTTACATTGTCAAGAAAAAATGATTGAAGAAAAAATAATGTTTTTAAAAAGAAATAGAAAAAATAAAATTCAAAAGTTTCTCTCACTACTGATTAAATTTTATAAAAATCCTTGATTTTTAAGAATAAAAAAGAAATTCTCTGAAAATTTCAGGTTTTCCCAGATAACAAACACTTAATTAAAATGATGTGTTATATATATTAATTTAAATTAAATTAATATAGTTTTAGATTTACCGTCTGCATTGTAATCTCTTACGTATCATGTAAGTTGAAACAATAGAATTTCCAGTATAATATTTTTCTTCAAATTCCATCGAACGTGCAAATTGAAAACGTTTTTCGCGACACATTTCATGCTTCCTTGAATTCTTGGTTGTCCGTATAACCGACGTTCTAACTTTCTTCATGCTTTTTTGGCAATCGCCGATGCGACGCCACATTTACAGACGTGAATACAAAGACTTTGTTTGGTCTCCATTAGGACTTGGCATTCTTTCGATATGTTTTAATGGACTGAAAATGTTTTCTATCATATTTATCTTACCCATCTCGTGGTACTGCCGTTTGATTGATGAAATGATTGAAAGTTCTTTTTAAATTTCTCCCCCATCAAAACGCAAATACAATCCTTTTTTAGCACGATGTTTAATGAAAATTCGTAGTTAACGTCTCATTATTAGACCCGACGGCTATTTTCGTAGTTGTCGACATCGTGATAATGACATACGTGATCTTGGGGGGCTTTTAATGATCGTCGAACGGAATACGTCGCGTGGAGGAAACGCAAGGAAAACGTTGCTCCTCTGCGATTTCACGCGAAGAGAAACGGACGACGGAGAGGCAGTTCGGGGACCGTGCTATTCAATTAAGTTTATCTCTGGTTCTTTCGCGGAGGGTCGACATTCACAGACCTACAAGATCTGCCATCGTCGTGAGGCTTCCATTGGTCTACATTGTGACCACGTGCAGGATACGGCTGGGAGACCGAGGCTCCTCGTCGTCGCACTGTCGGGCGATATTCCATCGCTGGGCGTAACGGCGTGTCGTAATAATGCTTATTTCTCATAGCCTCCGTTGTAGTTATCCAACGACCTCTCCGCGAGAGGTCCATAACGAGAGACGTAAGACCAGGGATTAATTAGGTTTATATCTAGCCGCGACGCAGCGGCCCTAAATCGCGGGACTCGTAACCCCAGGAATTAATTTCCCGTTTATTAACTTATAGCATTACCAATGAGTGTCTGAAGAGGTGATATAAGCTAAGATAAATGAGATATATCTACTGAGAAAAGTATCAATTAAAAATGGACGAATTAGATAATTCTGATTATATTGATTATATCAAACAGAATTCTGGTAAATAGAATTTTGATTATTTCAACTAGAATTTTAGATTAAACTACAAAACTCTGATTCGTTTATTTACAATTAGCATTTAAATTAATCCAACCAAACATTTTTCTTAGCGCTTAGTATATATACTTATCAAAAATTTCGTTACGAGGATAAGAATATAAAGAATACAAAGTACGTTCTATACACTTCGTGTAACACGATTGCGCGCAAACATGATGCTCGAAATTCCATTCGAAAACATTTTTCTTTATATTCGAAAAGATTACGAGCGAAAGCGTAATTTAAAATTCGATTAAAGTAAGTAACTTGCTACAGTTGTCTATTGCTATCTAGCTTTATTTTCTTATGTATCTGGCGGCGGGATTCTCCTCGCTCTTCGAGATTAAATAAATGCCTCGAACGCGCGGAAGTTCGAGAAACATGTACTTTTACCACGCCCAAATGCGCGAAAAGTCTTCGCGAAAAACACTTCTACGGAAGATACTTCTCGTCGAGAACGACCTTTGGTTTCTGTTCTTCATTCTTCACGCGAAGTTAAAGAAGTTAGGATATTTTTTTAGCAAATCAGACTTTAGCGTCCTATGCCTCGGGCAACTTGTGAACGAGGAAGGAGTAAATATCGCTAAAAAAAATGAGAAAAGATAAAAGCGCCGTGGGCGGAAGAGAAATTTACTTTATTTCGTAAAATGCAGTGATCGAGAGAAATTGCAAGAATTTAAAATGATATATAAAATAACAAAAAAGTTTATATGACAAAGTTTTGTATGTTTATCAAATCATTACTTAAGTAACAAGCTATTTGTCGTCAGCTTGCTATTTGGATATAATATATATTGAACAAAATCAAATTCTATACATCTTATTAAAAATCAAAAAGGTTGATTGATAAACTGAAGACCGCTTTATTAACTGCCTGGGAGAATTTATCCCCCATTATTAATTTATGAAAATGTGATTAATTTATGAAAAGGTGCGCGATCATCGTTGTGTTCCCAAAATGCTTTAAAGTTTGTATCAAAAATAAAGGTCACTATTTGGAATATTAATTTTTATTTTTGGTATTTAAGTAATCAACTAAATGTAATCAACAATCCAGCGTGGATTTATGTTACACTCTAAATTCTTTAAAATGGAATTTCATTTTAAAGAGTGAAAATAGAGCCTGTCTTAAAATAGAGAAGCTTAATTTTCAATCTTTAAGAGTGAGAGAGAAAGAGAGATTCACTCTAAAAATTTTATATAATTTAATAATTTGTTAAACACAAACAAAACTTTGTGATCAAACATTTTTGTTACCTTATAGAAATAAACTATAAAATAAGTATGCAATTATACATAGCTATAAAATAGATTTGCATCCATAACTATGAGATAGATACGCAATTATATAGAATAAATAGAATGAATATTACGTGATATACGCACAAAGAAAAATGTCTTGGATTAATTAGAATTCTGGTTCAAAATAGGTAAATCAGAAAGTTCTGATTAAATTGATTAGAATTTTAGTTGTGATAATCAAAATTCTATTAATATGATCAGAATTTTCTGATATGTTTATTTTCAATCAGACATTTTTCTTAGTACAATAATAATTTGTTAAAAAGTAAAGAAAATGAAAGAAAACGAAAAACTAAGGAGAGAATGTGTCATGTACGAGAGATTTTTCAAAGCATAAATGGTCATATCTACAACGTATCTCTCTATGGAACGAGAATTCTTTCTAACGCGCTATATCGCTTAAGAGTTCATTTCATCAGGATATCGTCCGTAAAAGGACCGTTGAGGACCGAATTTCCAACGCGGTCATAAAGTCACTTTAAAAGCGATCCTATCCTCTCGGATAACGCCACTACGTTCCACTCGCCAGTACGATCCACTTCGGCACAATGTTTACGTCGTGCATTTTCGACAGGTCGGAGCGATAGTAATTTCGCACTTAAAGAAGCCACACATCCGATTTTAGATACACATTTTACGTCTCGGAGCGTCGTATAACAGTTTGAATCTCGATCGAAGATATGAGGCACGACTGGCGCGAGTTATCTCGAGCGTGCAGGAAGCTAATTTAAAAAATTTTCTCCTGCGGAAAGCAGTAAATATCGTCGGTAAAGTTGAATCATCTCGTAGGTATATCATAAAAACATAACATCTTATAGAGATGTAAATTGTGAGATTGAAAGAATGTAGATATAATTTTACTATGAAACTTAATAATAAATGTATTAAAAAAGATATGGTAATTATGCATACTAAGGGACATCGCGCCGCTGATTTTGAACTTGACATATGTTGTCAAGTTCATGATTCTAAGTAACTTTGCCGTAACAACTAAGTGCTGCGCGCAATCTTTTCTGAAATATTTAGACTTAAAAGTCTAATTTATGTAATAATTATTTACATTAAAGAACACTATGTTGATAATCTTGACTTTAACATATGTTGTCAAGGTCATGACCTGAGTGACCTCCAACAGGTTGTAGGTAGCGTCCTTATTATTAACAATAAAATTTTGAAAAATGATGTCCCTTTTCTACTATATAAAACAGAAATTTCCTGCTTTAAAATATATTTTACGATTTTCCATGCAAAGCGCCTCTCACCCAACAAAAAAGTTTGAAAATCGTCTCTTTTCTACTATACGAAACAGAAAATCTCTACTTTAAAAATATATTTTATCGATGGAAATTTGGAATGGAGAGATAAATAGAAATCAATAGAGATAAGTAGAAGTATATACTGTCAACAATTCAAAGTTGAGGTCATCGTAGTTTATTCTCTAATAAAAGGAGGTGTGAATGAAAGTCACTTCGCGTGGAAGTCGTGCGCTCTTGAAACAGGGAGAAGGTGGGGTGAAAGTCCCCTCAAAAAAATATATTTTAAAGCAAAAAATTTCTATTTTAAATAGTAGAAAAGACATCATTTTTTAAACTTTAAGTATCTTAGAAACTATAAGAGATCGCCACCTAGTTGTTGAGGCAAATTACTCAGAATGACCTTGATAACATATGTTAAGATCAAGATCATCGGCGCGGTGTTCCTTAATACGCATAATTACCAAAAATATAGATTTAGGTTTGTTAAAAAATATATTGTTTAAAAAATTCTCGTTGTAAAAGTTTTCAGTTGAAAGATATAAAAATAATAATAAAAAATGAAATTTTCAATACAATCTTTATTTTTAGAACGATAAATTAATATTTATACATTTTGTAGAATGTTAAGTAATTTTTCTACACGACTTAAAAACATTCTGAATGTTTATTCTTAAAATGATTTAACAAAATGAAAATTTTATGATGATTTCATCATCATTGGTAAATTTTTTCCACGTGAACATTCATTTTCAAAAACTTTAATTAAATTTAAAATAATAATCATTAAATAATAACTTTTTATTTAGCGCAATGTTAAATCATATCTCTTTTAATATTGAATATCTTTTTTAAAATAGAACAATTAATTTATCGCTCAAAAAATATATTAAAATAAAGGATTATTATATTAAAAAATATAAATGGCAGTTTCATCTTTGTTCCTTAAAAAAGGGTGTACAAAAGTCTTCTGAGGTTTATTACCTAATAAAAAAAAGTTAACAAGCAATTATAATGCATATATAATTTTTAATGCAATTATAATTTATAGAAGCATTTGATATAAGCTATGACTTTACAATCAGAATATTTTTCGTGTAAAGAGATAAATCTATAAAACTTAATTAATCAAAAAATGTTCTTTTGTAAATTTGGTAAAATTTCGTTGTATCGTTACACCCAACTGTATCCGAGCTTAAAATTGAGTTAAGCCTATTGAAACTTCGTTATATCAAGTTGTCATATAAGGGTAGACACCGAAAATGAAAATTCGATAAAATTACACTGCAATGGAAACTTTGTTCTAGTGATATCCACTACATCAAAGTTTGACGGGAAAGAAATAACTTTAACATTGCGTACGTTTCAATCAATATCAGTTCCAATAATGTCAAAAAAGTTTTTCTCGACTTCAATTTAAAATAATTCGCTTTCAATTGTAGCTATTGTGAAAAATTCAATTTCAATTACAAACGATCTTGAAAAAAGCAGTTTTGATAATTTGAGCATAATTTAATCCACGTATTATAGCTAAATTACAAAAAACAAGTTGAATTTTTTATGTACCCGTTATGTTAATGTAATATAATCTGATTGTGATTATTTAAACATTTGGTATTAAAAGTATTTAACATTTTTTACGTTAGTGTTAAAATACATAATTTATGAAATTATTATAGCTAATAATTTATAGTTAAATGAATAAATAGTGGAGAAATAATATAATATGTTTTAGCTAAGTGAACAAATAATGGGGAAGTAATGTTTTAAAATATAAATTCTAATAATAAGATAAATGCATAAAATATATCTTATGATCTGAATATATTATAAATGTTAATTACTAAAAAAATGTGCTTCCACAATTTGCGAAAAATTTGTGAAACTTTTGTAAACAAATTATAGAAGAATATTTTTTTTAGTTAAATTAACATTTATAATATATTACGTGTCTTAAATGATCCATCCAAATTTTTGTATTAATTTGATATAATACAATATGAATATGTTAAAAAGTAACAAATGTTAAATATGTAAAAAATTAACACAAAAAATGTAACATTAATTTGATAAATAAATAGTAAAAATACATTTTTTTCAATAAAATTAATTTTTATAGGATAAATTAATACATTTTATTCATACATCTTAGAATTTATATTTTAAAATATTTTTTATGTTAATGTTATTCTCTTATTCAAATTATGTTATTTTAAGAATGTTATTTTAAATATCAATTTAACACAAATATTTAATATAATCAATCATATTATACTAAAATAACATTCGGATATATTAAAACAAACATTTTTAACAAGAATTTTAACACACAAATATATAAAATGTTTTTATTATGTAAGCATTCTATTATTAATACCGAGATGTCCGAAATTTAAATTCTTCTTATCTTACCTATCTTCCTACATTACAAGTTCAATAGTTTTAATAGAATTGAACAATGGTTGCGCGGTATCTCGTACAATCCGGTTGTTCCCGAATTTATTAATACATCGAGACGTAGATCCGAGATCCGGATCCGGTCGGAGGTAGCCTTCTCCAAACAAGGGTGTCGTAACGGAAACGTAATATTCTTGTTTGACCCTCACCGGATGGGATTCTGGCACCGGACGCTCGAAGGCAGTGACGTTCGTTCGCCGACGCCAGACTAAGCAAGTGGAAAAGCCAGCGCATAAGTCGGCCGGGCGACATCAGCTCTTAAAACTCACCCTCTTGGCTGCTTCCATCCTCCTTCTCCCTCTCCTCGGTTAAGTTAATAGAACGCACCGCCGTAAACGACGAGAGAGTTTCGGAATAGCTTTCGATTGCAAGACTTGATGCTCCATCGAGCATATCGACATTTAAGGGTATCGGGCAGCTGAGAGTCCATCTCGCCGCGAATAAATCCAAAGTTACGGCGACTTTCTCGAAGAGAGTAACGGTTAACGCCATTGTTGGATTTGCATAATTTATTCAACGAAACTGCGAATCAGATTATTGAGTTTTACATAACTTCTCATCACCTTCGAGAAAAAATAATTAACAAGAATTTAAATAGTTCGATTTACAAAACGTCTTTCTATTGATCTAAAATTTTCGGTGTGTCACAAGGTATTTCCAAGTGTGCTGCGAAAATTAAAGAAAAAACAAGTAATAATAATAGCAAAAAATATTTAAAAAATTGTGCAAATTGTCTAAATTATATTGTGTTTACTCTCATTTTAGTCAAAGAAAGATCGTCATTGCAATAAAATTACTGTTAATACCCATGATTGGATTATTTTCTTGTACAATTCTTTTCTTCGAAAAACTAGGCACATCAAGTAATTGGCAAGGTTGGCAACGTTATCTCATAAAAATAATTCGTTACCGTTATCGTTCTTTTTCCCCAAAAGCAACTCAAAATGTAACGAGTTGTTATTTTTTTCTTATTTTTTTTTTGCTTGAGGCTAACAAAAATATTATAGCGTTTTTCATTGGCAAATCTCAGCACATTAAAGCCGTTGTACACTACTCTAATCTGAATGTAAAAATGAAATATCTCAATTGATAACGTCCAAAGGGCATTTTATCTAATTTAAAAATTTTCAATACATTTTATTATGCTATTTGATAAAATTGAAGATTTTTTTCGCGTTTCTATATTTTTATTAAACATACATATTTGCGTCGATTTGTGTGTATGGATTTAAATTGCACTGAGTGCACACTATCCAGACAGCACAGAATATTTATGATAAATGTTTATTAATATTCATTTTGTGAAATATTGTATAGATATTTTAGTTCATTTTTAGTACATATTTTATATAAAGTTCTATTCGAAATATTATTAAAATATAGACTAAATATTTTATGTAATATTTATGATAAATATAAATAAATGTTTCTAATAAGTATTTTTTATTTGGATTATAATGTCTCATTAAGTGTCTTCACAGTATTTACTATAACATATACAATAAATATTTCATAATATTTAAAATAAATGTTTATGGTCTGTGCAATCTAAGATCACAAAAATATTTACAAAATATTTAAACTAAATCTTATAAATATTTATAAATATTTTGTAAATATTTTATAAATATTGTGCTGTCTGGGTAGTTTTGTCAAAAACATTACTATATATGCGATAAATATTCTGAAGAGAAGTCAGAATTTTATTTTTTGGTAGAGGAATAAAGCTCAAAAACTGATATATATATATATACACGGTTTAATTACGACTAAAACTTTGTCGCAGTTGTTAAAAATAAAGTAACGATAAAAGTAACTGTGTTAAGTGAAATCATTACCATTACTCCAAAAATGTAACTGCTTTACAATGAATTATTCAGAAGAAAATGTAACATCGTTATCCATTCATTACTGAAAAAAGTAACTTGTAACGGAACGTACGTAGCGGACGTTGCAAATAACGTGTTACTTGCCAATCCTGGTAATTGGTTACAATATTTACAAATGCATACAATTATTTAAACACAATATTTATCTTATAAGTATTTTCTGAAAATGTTAGAGTAAGAATCACTTAATTTTTTTGTATATTTAAAGAAATATATTTGAAGAAATAAATAAATATAAGAAATTTTGTATAGTTAAAGAAATAAAAATTAATCTGGGATCTGAATGATCCATCAGTGTAGTAAAGAATCGAAAATCACTGTGTTATATTAAAGTTAAAACAATAAAATAAAAAAACTTTAGAATTTCTGTTTATTACTGAATGTTGATGTCTCTCTGATAAAAGACCTGTGCTAAACATTGAACTATGTGTACCTAATGAAGTATATCTCGACAATTTTGGCTTGTTGTTTAAAGTACTACGAATTAAAACAAACTGAAAAACGTTGATTTATCTGTTAGCTACGTGTAAACAATAATTTTTACTATAATAATTATTAATTGCAGTAACGTGTGTTTTTCACTTGCAGCCGCATTTCTTATTCTCTCTCGACCGTGAAACGGAATGTCGCAATACAATCGGACAAGATGACGCGATGCAATTTCAGGGAATAAAACTTGGAATGCATTCGTATGTAAAATAACTTTTAAGCCTCCTTCTGAACCTCCTTCAGAACAACGGGAAGAGAGAACAGTCAGCGTGGATTGCAGGCAGCAGGCTTTCATGTCGGAATAAAAGGTCCTTGGTTATTGCCTGCTTATTGCGCTGTTTTGCATGCCGCGGCGTCTAGGAATCGCATTTCTTACGTGAAGTGCACCGGCGCGTCTCTCTCTTCTCCTCGCCGTCACGTTGTCATCGACGACAACACAACGACGTCGAGACAAAAACGTTTACAGGCATTCCTACCATTGCTCTTGAATTCACGAATCCTCGTGGCTTTTTCGCGTTATTTGTACAAGCTTCTCTCAATGTAAGAGCATTTGAAATTCTGAACAACGATACGCCGCGGCCGTGAAGAAAGGATTTCACGGATGTCTAAAGTGAGCTTTGTTAAAGATGAAAGAAACAGCAGCTGCGGAAGATTGTTGACGACAAAAAAGAAGAATTCCCCTGTGTCATTACTTCATTTCTATACATGTAATGGTTATATTCATTACACTGGGAGAAGGGTGCTTCATATTTACGACTATAATTTCGTAGTAAAATAATTATAATTATAGGAGTTGCATTTTTATAGTTATCGTGTTATAATGTGTATAAGATATTGATTAAGATTTCTGTATAGCTAGACCAATCAGATAATTTTAATCCGAGGATTTGATTCGAGGATTGGCTGAATTCTTATCTTCAATTAGTAATCCTCAATTTCCAAAGCGTAATGTGATAAACGGTCATAAAGCTCAGTCACCGTTCGATTCAGTCGAATACAGTCGGTTTTCTTACATGACCTCCAAAGATATTAAAGATATTCACCTTCGCAACAAACCATTATTGTATTTAGGAAAATTTGAGGCTCACCTTATTAAATCGGAGCACTCTTACTCTTTTTTTAATAGCACGTATGTACACTATCTCTTCCGAGCTTATTTCGGCAACGAGTCACATCAAACTCGAATTCTCAAATTCTCTAATTTCGTTTATTTTGGTGTCCTCGTCTCATGATCCTTGATTATTAATATCCTTGATTATTGATTTAATTACATAAGCGGGTACTTTATCCGTGACTTGTCGATAATTTAAGCTTAGAATCTTACAAATATTAGTTATAATAATAAGTACTTATAATTTATTTGTTAGGCTCAAAGACTGAAAACACACAGAACAAAAAACCGACCACAACACGTTATGGCTTTTAAGATTTTACCACAATGCGAAATTTGTGCCGTTTTTTCAAAAATCACGTGTTGTGATCGGCTTTTTCGTTCTGTAAGCGTTTTCGGTCTTTGATCTTAACTAAAAAATACAATATAACGTCGAAACTGATTATGAATTCAAAAATATATAATTTTATCAAAAATATATAATTTTATCATGCAATTATAGTCATAAATACAAAACACTTTTCTCAGAGTATAATAATTACATCATAATTATTGATAAAACTTGCATAAATCTCTTTATTGTGATCAGTTTATTATGGACAAACAAATTCATATTTTAAGAATGAATTCGAGTGTAGCTGAAGCCAAGCCTTTAAAGTGAAGCTTAATATTCTTTCAGTTTGACGCTAATGCGGTAATATCCATTACATTGGGTGCAACGTTTGTTCATTAATTGGCGCAATTTGCAATTTCCACGAGGAGCGCGTAAACGGTACCGGCATTTGCTGATCGAGTCTATCGCGTCGGAAGAGGAAACCGGCGATTAGATGCCTCATGAAGTAAATGGCTGTTCCGAAGATAAGCATAAACTCCTAAGGCTTTCGTTATGATAGCGAGATGCGCGCCTCATTAATTCGTCTAATGGCGCAGCTAACTAATACTGATTAGAGTCTGTGGTTTACAAGGATGTTTTCGTTATTTATGCAGAGAGATGATTACGTGTGCAAGAAAGCTGTAACGTATATAAACTTCTTGCAACTCGACTGGTTAATCGTGTTAAAAATCTTTCTTGAGTTCTTCTGAAACAGAGCATCCTAACTGAAGATAGAAGGGAACGTCTAAAAGTATCTTTAGAAAGTAATTCAATAAAATAACTAATTTTTTTCGATGTTATGTTCAACATTATGATTTAATTTAGATAACATATTAAAATAAACTAACTTTTGAACGATATTGTTGATATGTAAGGTACATCCAATATGGTATACTACTCAATATAATCTATTCATTATTTATAGATAATTACACGGTAAATTTAATAAAAAAACACTAGTATATCGTATAGACTATTCATGTGACTTATTTTCATCAGTTAATTGCTCAATTTGCAATGCATTCTTTTCTTTTTAGTTAAACATGCAGAACGTCGTGATTATGAAATATATTAAGTATACACACATCGATTATAATGTTTTTTTTGATACTTCTGTTTCATTGTATAAATTTTAATTCATCTGTTAAACATTGTGAAGATAAGTCAATTGTTTAAAAAATAATTTTTTGTGTAGTGTTACATGTAATAAACATATCAATAAACATATCAATTGTTGATAAATTGTTAAAAGTAACATTAGATAAATATTTTTCATTTTTATAATATTTTTTAATGAAAAAATAAAAAATTAAAAAACATATACTTTGTACTATAATATATATGTATTGGGTTGTCCGGAAAGTTCGTGCCGATTAACCTATATAATTTAATAAATGTATACTAAAATTTGAATTTTCTTAAAATTTAAATTTTAATTAGATATGGGAAAAAGTTCGTGGCGTTTTTCCCGTTAAATAGCATTAAAAAAACGCCACGAACTTTTTCCCACATAATATAGTACCTATTCAGTATGGCCTGAATATATTTTAACTGAATTTACTTTGACTTTTTTACATTTAATATAATCTAAATTTTACTATTCAATATAATCTAAATGCTATTTTTTTCAAGTCTTCTCTGCATTTATGTATATTATATAAATATGTATATATTAGATATGGGAAAAAGTTCATGGCGTTTTTTTAATGTCTAACAGGAAAAACGCCAAGAACTTTTTCCCACACCTAATATTATATTTTTGGTATAAATAATATCACATTTTTAATTAATATTGAGAAATACTTTCTATTTTAAATCTAATCATCATTTTTCAATTTTGAATTCAGTAAAAAATTAGAAAAAAGAATCTCAAAGCTTAAGTAATAAATTATATTGAGTACGATTTGATAACAATATAATATCTTATATTGAATTATAACAAAATTAAAATTAATTTAAACTTTATATTTATTATTTAATAATAATAAGAGATTGGAAATAAGAAATTGTTTATGTGAGTACATCACCTAAATTGTTATTTAATTGTTATTTAATTTTGTAATAAATATAATTAAAAAAAATATATACATATTCTTTTTTTTTAATTATATTTATTTTATATATATATATATGTGTGTGTGTGTGTGTGTGTGTGTGTGTGTGTGTGTGTGTGTGTGTGTGTGTGTGTGTGTGTGTGTGTGTGTGTGTGTGTGTG
>Ga0157364_1005666_pt1 | contig 12746 bp, 8 predicted proteins | sample AttsexASBM2_FD_111476 | JGI IMG/M metagenome (GOLD analysis project Ga0157364, IMG submission 111476) | Fungus gardens microbial communities from leaf cutter ant in Ribeirão Preto, State of São Paulo, Brazil - Atta sexdens ASBM2 | ecosystem: Host-associated > Fungi > Mycelium > Unclassified ... | reverse complement strand
TTAAATTGCTGTCTTATACTAGAAAAGTATCTCAATTTAAAAGAGAATAACTACAAAATAAAGTTATACTTTCAACTTGTAAAATTCTATAAATTTAGAATTAAATTTAGAATTATCTTCAAAATGATACGGTAAAAATCAATGAAATTTTTTCTAGATATTATTGATATTATTAATATTTGTATCACATGTATAGACTTGTCTTATATTTCATCAAACACGAGAACCTTAATTGCGTCTTTTCTCATATTTATCTACCTATAGTTCTATCATTTATAGTTATTTGAATAAATTCTTGTAAAGACTTCACGTGTGTAATTGTTTATTGTAATATTGTGAATGTTATTCAAAGATTTCCGAAAGGATCATGCCGAACAATGTATAACATCGTGACATGAGAAAGTCATCATGTGCAACGCTCACTTGTTCATTAATTAATTAATTAATCATTTCGATTTGCATATATATTGTTGCAATGAGTGTCGACCTGGCGTCGACGGTACGATCGATATTTCATGTTGCTCAATTTCGCGATGCCTCCAGGTGCAAAATCGGTTACTCTCACCTGCGTTGCATCGTGTCGCGAGATTTGCAAGTCATATCGTAAATGAATTTCATTAACAATATTGGCTGGTTGAATAAAAAATTTCGGAATCACTGTCAATCAACCGTTTCCATTCTGTTCAATATTAATTTCTTAAACCTTTATCTGTCCGCCGATATGTGATATTAATATTTTTTTGCTCCTTTGTAATTATTTGACTCCAAAGTATCCTATAATGCCCGATTATATCGAAACATCAACTTGTACTCTTTGTGAAAGAGAAGAGAAAATACTGGAAATTGATTGACGAACCTGTCGGCTTCTGAAATGATACTCGATGGTTCTCAAGTATTCTGTACGTCGTTTTTCGTAAACTCGCTGACAGCGAAATTGCGAATCCGCGGGAGACGGGGTTAAAGAACGCGCGTGCCCCGATTGGCCTGAATGACCAGAAAAAAAGAGAAAAAGCGGTCGTCTTCGAAAGATCGTCTCGTTCCCTTTAAAGAACGGAGAGGAAAACACGACACGTCGACGATCGTTGCATTGTGACGCGGACCGAACGAACGAACGAGATCCCGTTCGCGCGCGCGAGCACGAAGCGGACGAAGCGGGCACCCCAAAGCGCGCAGCTGGTCCCACGTCACTCGTTCCAGGCACACGAACGAAGTGCGCTCTCATCGGTTCTCCCGCTCGCACCGTCGCTCGTGCGTATCTCTTGTCCCCTTCCCGTCATTCGGTTCCTTCCAACCGGTAGGATGAACGAGGACGGTAGGTCGCAGCCACGCTTCGGCCACGCGACTTCAAGTCGTACAGAAGCCTCCTTGCATTCTCTCTCTCTCTCTCTCTCTCTCTCTCTCTCTCTCTCTCTTTCTCTCTCTGTGCCTGTAGGTCGGAGGTTGTAAGTTATAATACACACGCACGCGTGTCTCGATAATAATCGAAACGAGTCCACCGTCACACGATGCGTTACATGCATTATTAATTAACTTCATTTTCTTTACTTCAAACATGTTACCATTTGTAATAATATATAATAAACAGATAATGGGTTTCAGCTGTGATGACTGGAGATGATTGTGAAATAATTTAAACGTAACGTTTAATACACACTTCATGTTATTTCAAATATATTGTTTTAAAAGTACAAATAACATTAGGGATTATCCAGATACACAGTATTGCAAAAATTCTCTATTTTTATAGTTGTTTCCCATGTATAGAAGCGTAGAATGATCAAATCAAAATAATTTAACTTCATACTATACTTCTAATCATGTAACAAATGAATTAAAATTTGCTGTCTTCAAACTGTAAAGTAATTCTAAAATATTGTTGTATAGCAATCTAAAGTAAAATAAAAATTTATGTAGCGGTTTCTTGTAATCGAGAATCGGTGATGAAATCATTAATACATACACCGGGTTTCTTCGAGCAGTGAAGACATTTGCAATCGACGTGAGACATCAACGCGAGACAAGAGTATGTCGCGAGCGGGATGCATATGGTTGCTTCCGGGAGGAAACCGCTGACCGCCATTTGATTACTATCATCCTTGGAGAACACGACAGTTGGCTTCTTGTCGCGAGCGGTCGCGTCATACGCCTTCGGCGAAGCGACGCGTAAGAACATCGCGGTGGCATTTTCGCCGAGGGTCGGTAAAAAAGAGGAGCGTGAGATCCATTGGCGCTACGGATTAGTCTCCGTGCGAGTTGAACAGACTACATGGAGCAAAAAAAGGGAGAAAAGAGAGAAAAAAAAAAGAGCGATTTCTTCTCGGCTCTTTTCTCTCGGCCCTCTTAGAAACCATCCGAATCCCGATGCAGGAAACGGCTTGGACTTTTTGCGCCTTGGAATCTTTTATCATTGAAACGGTCTCGGTTATCTCAACTTTTAATGGCGCGAAAAGAAAACTGTCTGTCAAATATATTCATGTGTAAGAGAGGGAGAAAGAATTACTCTTGTTATCTTTGCAAAGATACTATTGAGGGATTACACGGACGACTGCAGATTGTGTACTCTCAAGATTTAATGGTGTCTGCATGAAAATGGCAGAATTAATGTCACAGTTGAATATTTTAATTTCCACATAATCCGGAAACACTTGCGTGATATAACATCTTGATCATCCTGATTCAAACATATTTTTATATGTATAAAAATATATATAATAAGTTAAAAATATATATAATAAAAAAAGCTATTTTATTTGAAAATAACTGAGTTTTCCCTCTCTTCAATATCTCTATTATTTATGGTTAACTTGTGATTTGTACTTTAGCTTAATTTTGTTTAGATGTATCATAACACGTATATTTTATAAGCTTAATGAATATCATGTAAATTTTTCAAATTAATAGTTGTTCACGATTTTAATGTATTAGATTATTATTTCTGGTCAACACTTTATTATTTTTTAAAATTATGTTAACAATGAGATATTATATTTATATAGTGCATCGGGAAATTCAATGAGTTCATTCAATTTGCATTGAAAAAGATGGATCGAAACATATAAGACTTAGAACTAATAAAGTTTATTACGCATCGACATCCTGTGTTTGGTTCTAATTTATGGACTAAAGATTCATCTGTAATGAGTCTATTTACAACTAATATTTAATTCATATAAAAAAAGATATGTTAAAATGTCAAAGAAACGTTACGTTTAAATCAACAAATGAAATAATAATTTCTATTCTACTTTATTGTTGAGATAAAATTAAATAAAATTTCATTGTATAATAATCCTAGTTTTGTATCTCCTTTTTTATAATAATTACATATTTAATAATAAAAATTTTTTTTACAATTTTGATACATTCATTATTATGACATTTTAATGTTACTTTCTAAATAAAATAGACAGAAAAAGATTGTGTGGTCACTATTAAAAATAATGCCAAGAAATTTTGTTTTGTTGTACAAAAAAACGTATGAGTATCGTTTACAATCGACAAATTCAAGCGAAGTCAGCAAGAAAGTAGAAGAGGGGGACAGTAGATTGAGCAGGCTGATCGTATAATTTTGCACATTGTAAAGCTTAGCCCGTGGCAGGGTGGGCCCGATAGAGAAAAGGGGAGTAGAATTACCTTTAGCAGTTGAATAGAACGCACCTACGTAGGCACGTAGGACGAGTTGTATAGGAGAACGTAAGTACGCCTAGAAACAGGGTCGGGACGATCCTGATTGAGAGAAACAAGGAATCCACTATTTCATATATAATACATTTTACGTAAAAAACAAAACGATGATATCATACACAATAATTTTTTGCTTATTTCTATCAGTGCACCTAATCGAATTTTGTTATCAATTCAAATATCTTTTAATTTAATTCAATTTAGTTTTAGTAAAAAATATTTTTTGAAAAAGTTCTCTTTGATACAATTAAATGTTAATACTTGAAGATAATATTAATAAATTGATATATTGTTACATGTAATTTCTTATTGAAGATAAAAATTTTTAATTAATTTTCAATTAATTTAACTGCATTGCTATTATTAAATTGCAAACCGAATGGAAGTGCAGTTCATTTCTCCGAAGCACTATTGTACGAATTTATAGTTTCAAAATCCGCCCCTGCAAGCATGGTGCGTAACAGAAGTGCGTAGGCATTGGTCGTGCACACGTGCAGGGGCACGCGTCGTAACAAAGGGCCCGCACTGATCCACCCCCTTTCCTACCTCGTTTTAGTCCCTACTTCCTCGTCACCATCACCCCTCCTGTTCATTCCATCTCTCTTGCCTCTTGCGTTCTTCTGCGGCTGTCGACCGCTTCGGTCGCTTAACGCGAAGACTGAAGCACTCGTGTTATTAGCGCTTTTTAAGCACATGGATCCCCGCGGCGCATCAGGCTGTACGAATTTTACACGTCAAACTTGCGCTCATGCACTAACTTGACTTGACCGATAATAATGAATCGAGGAACTTATTACTTCACCCCATCGCACCGGAAGAACGAGTCATGTTCGTGCCAGGCGGTGGCGATCGTCTATAGCGAACAAACCTATGATGAAAGTATATTTCTCGATCAATATTTAAATATAAGCATTTACTTTGTACTACATTTAATGAAACTCTGTGATAGATTAACGAAAAATAAGGTTTCTAGAAGCGACAACAAATTTTAAACACGAGAATTTAAAATGTAAACTTAAGGGGTGTTGTTGCATGCAAGACGAAAAGATCTCATTCCGCCAACACTGACAACGTGATCAAATAGACATTGTATTGTCGCAATAATACGATCATCAATAATTCCGACGGTTATCCCTTTAACAATAAATATGGAAAATTAGGGGTAGCTAGTCCACCATGCTCGTCCATACAGAGAGCGACCGGGACTGTCAATATTAAGCCGTGAACGAGAACTGTGGCCGAATTTATAACGAAATATATAGAGCGGCGACCCTCGCGCGAAAGAGAGAAGCTTTAATCTCTTGGTATCGAGGAGGAATGAGGGGAGAGAGATGAGGGGGGGGGGAAGGGGGGTGAGCGAACGCGCACGCCTCGAGTCCCACGAGAAGGAGTGCTCGTGGGGATTATGCGCGAGAACGGGGAACCGCCGTGAGGCCCCACCGAGGTCCCCATTGTTGAGGATCTTCTCCGACGCATAATGCCCCCCGGATGAGCCTGTAAATTTATCAGTCGGGCGGTCGCGAGCAGCATCGATGCGCCGCTCGATAATACCGAAACTCCGTGATATACGTGCCATGGCGAGAACGAAAGCGATCGGATATTATGATCGCGCCGCCCCATCTGATTACGTAAATCAGGATCAGATCATTCTCTACTCCTACATACGTTTTTCCCTTCTTCTCGTTTCTTGGAGCCGTGTACGTTTCTGAAAATATTTGAATCCATTTTGCCGCACAACTACCGGATCAACATATCTGGGGACTTTACGGGGTTTGTTCGCGCGACGTTTGTACGATTTCGGAATCCACCCGGTTCGACATCGGACTTAAATGCCAAGTGGTTAATATGTTACTCTCGCAATGATAATCGTTGAATTACACATGTTTAACGCACGATAAGACACGATACTTGGACGTTGCTGCCATGTAAAGACGACTCGATGCGCACATACAAACCGCTTTATATTTCTCGCGTAACATCTTTACATGTATATTTCTTACATCAAGTCGTATAAATTCCGATTGAGCGTCACGCGAAAAGCAAACTATCGAGTTCCTGGAGACTTGTTTCCTTTTCTTTACTCGAAAAGGAAATATCGTCGCGCTCTAATGAGCATCATATGTGAAGATTGATCTTTTCCCGTTTTCAATGAAAATAATGAGAAAGTGAGAAGAGTAAAGCGTTATCCTTAAGATTTCATAAATCATCGTCTTAATCACTGCTGAGAACTAATCGTCGGTGTCACGTGCAAACCGTACGCATACGAATTGCGTTAATCCCCTGTGGAAGTGAGAGGATCTTTCTTGCATATGGGAAAACCATAGAGACGTGTTATTCCTATAAACAGATTTTTCCCAGCTGTTACGGAACGAAAAGTCACCGTTCATTTTATCCTTCCATTCCATAAAATTGTTAACTATATAATAGACAACTACAAATTATTAATAACTCAGATTTATGAGTCATATAATATTCTGAACTCTAGACATTTATTGCATTTTAATAAATGATATTATCGAGTTTTGCAAATCTAAAATTAAAATTTTGTTCATAAGGTTTTGCAGACACGCAGCCCCAGTTTACATAATGTACATTATAAATTCGGGCCTCCATTTTAATCGTACGGTTGGTTTAGGGACACTCAGGTTTAGGTGCACAAATGCAGACTAGATCTAGGTCGAATCCTACTGAACCCTCCAATCCCTTAAGCATAATCAGTACAACCCCCGGCATGAAAAGCTTTTTATCACGGTTGCTTTCTAAATTACAATTTATGTATGCGCATAAAAATTACAGGTAGGTACGCTCTAATTTAATATTCTATTCAATCTCCATTTTGCATAGCAACTACAGCACAATCCTTGATTATTTAATTAAAAAATAATTTTAAAGCAATGTCTCTCATTCTTTTTATCTCGTCTTTTCATTTCTCTTTTTAAAAAAAATACATACTTCAAAAATAAATGCTAATAAATCTAAATTTTCAAAAGTAAGACTTTTTTAAATGAAGCACAAAACTTTAAATAATGATATATTCAACGATAGACAATTTTAGAACTGATTTTTTTATTTTTCCAAATAAAAATTATATTTCGCATTTGATATCTCACTCTCACGAGTGTACCGTCCTGAAACACGAAACTTCCGCGGCGCGACGAACGAGTGTGTTCGAGGACGAGGTCCTTCCTGTCTCTTTTACCGCAGTAGGAAATATGCCAGGTGGAATTAAATTGTTTTTTGTTATTTCTTTTTGTTCATACAGTTGAAAAATTTAAAGCAGTTTAATATTATTCGCAAGTCCACCAACATACATTCTAATCAAAGTCTTATTATTTTGTCTCTCACGTTATTATATGGATTACAAAATACAAAAGTATTTTATATTGTATACGTGTACATATGTGTCTTCTCATGTTATACATTTTACGGCATTTATCATGAAGATAAAGTGCTCTAGTATAGAATAAAAATACAAATCACGAAACGCATTTATGTGATTTGATATAAATATTTAATATCTAATTTTTTGATCACCATCATGAAGATCGCAATATCCTGATTCCTCCTGACAAGAATAATTTTTATTAAACAGATAATAATTATGGATATTATAAGAAAATATATTTTACAGATGTTATCGATGAAAATTTTGAAATTAAAAGATTCTACTTAATATAATAATTAAAACGCACAAAGAATTTAATACTTCTCGGTACATGACGAGAAATAGAAATATAATATATATTGTACGCAAATAGAACATACCGAATAGAAACAGGCGCTAAGTATACTAACAATATAAACATGACTAATAATATTATTCCGCCGTCGGCAGGCATATCATCGTAGAGCAATAAAGGCTAAAGCACATAATAATATGGCTCCCTTTAATCGTATATCGACCGCCGTTCAATTACGCATTAGATTACCAAGATCACTTTGTCTTTCGTACAGTCTTCTACGGCCGACGCCACCGCGTCCGCACCGGTACAAGAAGCGGTAATTGCGGGCAAGGTACGCACGCACGCACGTACGCACGCACATTCGCACGCACCAATGTTCACCACGTATTTATTGCTGGGCCGTAGACCTATACACGTAGTGGTACAACCGGCACACGCTCTCTCTCTCCCCCGGCATATGGCGCGCACGGTCCCCCTTTTTCAGTTCCGGGGGAGAAGAAACGAGGGGCTGCGGCGCGTGCTGAAAATCCCCACCATTTCTTTCTCTCTCATTCTTTATTCCCTTCCCCTTCATGGTTTCGCTCCCTCTCATGGGCGCCCTTCTCCCTTCTCGCTCCAACCCCGTGATCCAACTCGACGCGGTACGGCAAAATGCTGAAACGTAACCCATCTATCGATGTCCGCGCTCATTCTCGAAGCGGACGCCATGTAGTGCATACCACAGAGGCATGATCGGCGAACAGAGGTGCTGCTGGTGATACGCGATCGTAAGGATTTCCCTTCCAGCGACGGCGAACGCGAACTTCCAGTTAGTCCCAGGGGTCTTTGTACTCTTAAGGGCACCCTCGATATTTCCGTTCCGTTACCATTCCGTTTCGTAAATCAACGTGGACCAGATTGTTCCCCATATGATCCATGTGGATCGTCGCAAGTGACGAGGGAGGAGTGACGAATGTGATGAATTTTTCAAACCGAATGGATTATTTGAGTGTGTGTTATAAACTTCCACAGGATTTTCTTTACATATTCGCATATATTGGACATCAGAAATATCTTTTTATAGAAAAGTATTGTCTCGTGTATGCCAACGATAATTTAAAATACATAATAGATCGATTCTGACAATTTTACATTGATATTACTTGTGCCAAAAACGAATCAACGGAGCTGTCATTCGTTCGAACATTAGATCAATATTAATCTCTAATTGTTTGAATGTCCGCGACGTTCTCAACGATTTACAGTGAATGATATAGTGATTGGTGTCAACGAGATCGAGCTTACGATCGAAATTTGAATCGTAATTCAATATTTGTGTTCAAGCGCAATATGCTGTACATCAATCAACTTTCTAACAATGAAGGAAAAAATCCGCCAATCGATAGTATTGCGCAAGAAGATATTGAATGAGAGACACATAAGTGGATAAAATTATTAAAAGTGCCTTCAACTTTTCTCTCAGAAATTGAAATTTCTCGCCTTATAAAGAGACTCTTGTTAATTGTTTACATTTGAAAATCAAATGTGTGTTATGAGATCGTCAAAACGATTTATCTTCATGGCAATTTGCGTTAAAGAGTATTTTCACCAAGCATCGCCTTGATCTTCGGTAAGTATTCAATTGGAAAACCATAAAAATCTTATATGGTGCGCTAAATAGTATTTAGTACAATAATTAAAGTAGGTAAATTATTTTCAATTAAAAATAATAAATTGTTTTATAATTAGCGGAGTAATCATCACTTCACTTAAAAAAATTATTTCGAATCATGTCACTCGGTAATCAGTCGAGTGCAAACGATAACGTGCCTAGAAATGAATTACGATGCTTGATATCAGAGGAGGAATATTTTTTCAATTAAAAATATATTGATAATATGCATAAAACAGATTTGTTTTGAAATATCTCGATAATAGTTTCCGAGGAGTCGACGACCGTCGTGGAGAAGAATAGACGGTGACCTCATACTTTGCTTAAGCCGTGGCGACCGGCAGCGAGACAATTAGATCTCGGTTTGGGTCATCAGCTTCATGAGTTAGTAAAGGAAGAAGCTATAAGCTCTTATAAAAGCTTACAACAAAACATTCACGCATTTTTATGTCGAATTGTTAGCTTTTGAGAAGATAAAAAAACTATATAAAGTAGAAAATTAAATATGTGTTTTATTTTTATAAGAAGAAATATTTAAGAATAGTATTAATCATAATTTAAAAGGGTTTATGTCTTTACACAAAAGATTTGTAACGCTTTTTTTGTGAACATATCAGATTTGACCCAGATTTAAATTGATACCCAATCATGGCATCGTCGAACGGTTACTATCGATAATCGTCTTTGTCTCCGACAAGAGAATACGTTTTATTTATAAACTCAGCAATTAGATTCGTCCTCGACAAGCATTAGTGTCGTTTATCGACCGGTTGAGTCTGCTATGTTTCTTAACGCAACTCGTTTAATCAACACTATTGTGGAAATACGCGATATAATATTTAAAACACAATACTTTATAAAAGTATAAATTATCAAGACACTGCATAATTTTTAATAATTTTTAAAAACATTATTAATCATATTTCTACTTCCATTACTTTATTTGGTTTATTAGATTTCTTTATTATTCAACAATTCTTGAAAATAATTACTTAATCACTTAAAAAATTGCTTACAATGTTAAACTTTACAATAAGTATTAATTTTTTTCAGCTTGGAACAAAATTGTGGACCTTCGATGATCATTCATATATTCTAAGAACTCACGCTGATTCGTGTCACCGAAAAGTACTCGTTGAAACGAGCACAATGGCGACCATGGGGGTAACGGTGTTTTGTAATAGAGTACAGATAAGCGGCAATGATCAAGAACAATTGATGTTGCTGCGAACGTTACAAGATAATGAGAACAATATCATTGGTAATCAATCAACATTGGCAGTCCCAAAAAATAACACTAGCAGTAACGCGACGAACTCTACGACGGTGTTACCCCCGTACGATCCTACCCGATTGAAAAAACACGGCAAAAATGGACAACCACCTCCTGTGGCTGTTGCTCGAAGAAACGCCAGAGAAAGGAATCGCGTGAAACAAGTAAACAATGGATTTGCTACTTTGCGACAACACATTCCGAGTCACATTGCTGCAGGTTATGGCGACAGGGGTAAAAAGTTGTCGAAGGTAGAAACTCTTAGGATGGCCGTCGAGTACATCAGAGGCCTTCAGAGGCTCTTGGCAGAAGCTGACGGTGTTGAATATGACTCCAAGACTGTCAGTATACAGTGCGCTCCTTCTCCAACTAGCAGCGTCATCTCTTCGACTCATAACGGCTCTGGCGAGAGACTTGTTCTCGAGGACGATGTATTAGCCGCAGAAGATGACGAGAGGGAACAACTGGACGAAGAAGAGGATGAGAATGCTGCCAAATCAAAAATTATATTATCCAGGTAAATTCTGAATGTTCAATTAAAAGAATAGTTGGAAGAAGAGAAAGAGAGAGATTGAATAGAAATTTAATTTAGAACAAAATACGTGATTCTATTTTACTTCATAAAATTATTATAGATAAAATTATATCCCAGCAAATTAAATAAATATAATTGTTATGTAACAGTAGATTTAAAATATATACATTTATGTATCTATATGTTATATAACCATTATATATCTGCGTTTGCTGGAATTAATTATAACTTAATAATACAATTAAGTATAAAATTGAATGTGAAAGTAAGTGTCTTTATGTCTTTATTTAATCGTATTGATTTTATTCCTTTTTTTCCTCGTAGACTATCTCCCAACCGAACTGCTATTCCATCCCCACGTGACTACTACGCATCTTCAGCAGGAGACGAAGAAAACTTAGAACCACGAACTATAACCGGTGGACAAAATTTCTCTAGATTATCGCCAAATTCGGTGGCCTCGCCACCCTCGGAGTATTATGCTCAGAATGAGGAGAACTTAGAACCGCAGATTCTATCGCCCTACAGCGGTGCCGGAGACAGCGAAGAGGGTACGACGACTGTCTACGCAACTAGCCCGGAGACCTTCTCCGGAGCCCTCTACTATAAACAAGAGATCACTGAGACGGGGGAATTCATGGATGTAGTCAGCTGGTGGGAACAGGAACAGGGAAGACTCGTCCATCAACAGCACACGCAACGGCTGACGCACGTGTAACCATAGGTAAGTTCCCGACGAGTTTAACTCAAGTTGCGTGTTTAAAAATTGGGAGAGAGTCTAAAGTCCAATGACAACAGAAAAACTCGCTATTACATAATATATTATTTTATCATAAAAATTATTTAATGAAAAATCTTTTATTTTTATATATTTTATCGCGATATATCTTTTATTTTATATTTTTGTCAATCTTGAGTGAATGAAGGAGTAATTATTTAACAATAGAGATTGCTCAGTTTCGACAGACAATATAAATTTTTTGCACAAAAACGAACATGATAAAGAGGTTCATTCGAGTGTCACGAGTTGCATGTTCAATGCATTCAGGATGTACACGTGATACCCGCGTCGCGGAAATGCCGCCAAGTGGAAACTTGTGTTCGTTCTGAACACGTGCTACGTCGGTGTCGAGCCCGAAAATAAACTTTACGCATCGAACCACTTTGCGAAGTACGTGCCGACATGACACTTGAGTATCTCTCCTACGTTTTTTGTCTCATCGAGAACCCTCTCCTTTAAAGAAACTTTATACCGACAAAGAGCATATTATTGTCCTAACGAGACTAGAAAATTATTATAATACTTTAATAATTTATAAAAATGTTATAGCTTCTATTTGATATTTACCATTTATAATTTTTATTTATTATCTTTATTTATTATTATTTATTATTTTTTCCTCGGTATAGTGATAACAAAGAACTTTCTTGAAAGATATTACTTCTAGAATTATTTATAAAAAGGTTATTTTATATTTCAGCAGTGATCAAGATTTTTCCTGAAAAAATTCGAATTAATTTAGTTTTGCAATTCTCAGTCAGTTTCGTTTCTCTATCGTATTTGTGCTCAAAACTTCGTACATCGAAGGTCAAAACAACTTTAATAGTCTACAGTATGCAATTTGGGGGACACATGGCTGGTGGTGGATCATGGTGTGTCATCTTAAAAGCGTGCAACCACGAACGGAAGTGGCGGAACGTCTAGCCATATGTTAGATATTCTTCTTGAAATATCTTGCAACCAGACCTTCCTCAATCTTCTTGGTTTCCAATTGCTGGTCATCAATTCCCATGGATATCTGACACATGTTCGCTTCACGATCGAGCTACTTCTTTCAAATCCACTTAGGAGAATTTTAAATCGATATCCGTATAAGCATGTAAAATATCTTATGTACAAAAGTATTCTCCAATACTTTT
>Ga0157364_1005665_pt1 | contig 12747 bp, 8 predicted proteins | sample AttsexASBM2_FD_111476 | JGI IMG/M metagenome (GOLD analysis project Ga0157364, IMG submission 111476) | Fungus gardens microbial communities from leaf cutter ant in Ribeirão Preto, State of São Paulo, Brazil - Atta sexdens ASBM2 | ecosystem: Host-associated > Fungi > Mycelium > Unclassified ... | reverse complement strand
GTTATATTTCATTTAAAAAATATTTTGCATTATTTCTCAATGAATCAGATTGACTACTCGTATCTTTGTCTCTCATGAAACGACCGTGAATTATTTTTATTATCACTTTATTAATTTATTGAAACATAACGGGTTCCGATGATCTCGCGACATTTTTCTTATTTTTAAACAGTATGATGATAGTATGATTTTGAAGAATTGTTTTACAATTTTGTTCTATTTATACTTGCTAATTATCGTTATATTTATGTTAAGGTTAATTTTTACAACTGTTACAATTTTTTATACAGTTAATTTTTTCTGTTGAAACATAATTCTTCTAAAATTAATAATAAAAATTTTGATACATCTCGAAAACTCATATATGTTCTTTTCACGTCACAAAAAATGTGTGTTCCTGTTTATATGGATTAAAAAAAGAAGATTTATAGAATTATATTTTTAGATATTTATATACGTGTGTAGATTTCCTTATATCTTCGTTGCGCTTGTGAATTGTTATGTTCCTCAATAGAGGAGTAGTATAATTATATCATGTCACAGTATATATTCTTGTGCCCCGGGCTAACGATCCTTCAGATGCGTATAAATTTAATTATATATCCTTACGGCCGTTGTATCCTGCCTGACGTCTTTAAAGCCTGCTCTCCTTGCGAGACAGTTGAAAATAAGTCCTCGCGGATCGTAAAGCTGTCAGTACCTGCTGACATTTCGAGCGCGAGACAAATTGTAAAGGCGATTCTATCGTGGCGTGCCGTGAGAAACGTGAGTTTCTGCGTTAGACAGCCGGCAATGATCGCGAGCGAGAGTTTCTCCTCTACGCGGGATTGCATTTTATTTGGCAAAGTAGCAACGCCATGCGCATTCGAATCCCCGACACCGACAATCGCGCCATTCATGGGGGATACCGTTACGTCTGCGATCGTTACGCACGCCGTTGAAATTTTACACTGTCGGAAAAAGCGAGTTGTACATAATAACGTTAGCATGAAAGAACTATTTCAGATTTATCTACATTGAAAAAAAAATATAGTCAATTTTAATAAATATTTAGTTGAAACACTTGCCAACTAAATATTTATTAAACATAAAGAAATATAATTAAATATATTTATTTGATACAAGAAATGTTAATTTGATTTAACAATCGTTTTTGTTACTGAACAATTTATTTATTGTAAGTAAATATTTAGTTGGCAGTATTGAATTAAATATTTATTAAAATTGACTATATTTTTTTCTCAGTGTACACATACACGTATGTTAATATAGAATGCTATTCTATCTCAAAACTTATGGATCATTATATTATACAATACGCAGACATTTAATCTTGGAGCTATTTTTCTCTCACGTCGCGTTAATAATTAAGCTTTAAATTAAGATATTTAATTAAGTACGAGTATGTATGTAGTAAATTTACTCGGCACCATTAAACATCCCGGGTATATATTTACATACAATGTGAATCGTGAGGCTTATCTCGGGATATTTTTATCGTTTACGCACGAGGCTTTTGATCATCGAAAATAATATTTTAAGCGCGGCGTGGATTGTACGAGAAGAGATCGTGAGTCTGCCCCTCTTATGAGGATTCTCCTTTAATGTTCATGATTATCCTACCACTCGAGAGTATTATACTCCGTGGAATTATAAGGTCGACGAAACGAATCCTCATCACGCTCGGTCAGGGCGTTATGCGAAATAAAAATCTTTTTAACGATATGATATCTTTTTAACGCCTCATCTTTGCCTTTTGCGAAACTTCTCAAATATCAATGGATATCGATCAATTTTTCCCAATAAGGAAAATTATATCGCGTCTATAATGGAAACTTGTATTTCTTTCTCTCTTTCTACAGATTAACAATCTGTTTCCACTTAATATTCTTATTTCACTCAATTTTATTCCTTATTTAGAATTTGATGTAATTTCATCGTGTCTTCGTTATGGACCGTCTCTCTGCCCGTTTCTCTACAAAACAATTTCTTGCGCGTCGCGCTTGATTTGTGATTGATTGAAGCAACACATGAGAATACGAAGTAGATATAATATAAAGCAGAGAACACGGCACTTCACTTAGCGAAACAAATATGTGAATAGTGGCTGATGTGTAGATCGAGTTCAGTGTCCTTCTTCTGCGTATTTCTCAACTTCACGGTGAAAACTTGGTCCAAGGTCACTCGGCGGTGGCTGATGGACGACAAGTTGGTCTTACCGATGGCAAACTTGAAGTACACAAATATTGAATCAATGCAAAGAGAAACACAAATCGTCATCAGGAAACATTTTCCTTATGGATTTACCAAGCAACGTATTAGAAGCTGTCACAGTGAAAATATTAATTAGCCTTATGTATAGAAAAGAATTATAAATTAGTTGTTAAGACTTGCTAAAACTTCACGCATTTTAAGTAATTATTCGCATAAAATGTTTCTGACACCCCAATATTACATCTGAATTTTTATTATACTCTTTGACGATTTACAATTAAATAAAACATGATAATTTTCTATATTCTTTAGATCAGTGATGCGTAATCAACGATCCGCAGATGGCATGTACATTTGTGAATTTTTTGTGAAATTTTTTTCTGTCAGTTCATAGTCGAAGATATGTAGAATCATATTAATAAACATTGCAACCTAAAGATTTCATCTATTTCTAAAAATTTCTAAAAATTCTGAAAATAAAATATTTAATTGTGAAAAAATTTGCGCTAATTATAAAAACGTGTGTAAATAGCATACACATATTTAGCGAATTTATAAAATTTGGGTGATCTGGATATATTCAAAAATGCAAAGTTTTAAAAAAATTACATACCTGATTAAATTTCTTGCGACTATCGCCTTGGGATAAAAAAAAATCTTTCGAAAGAACATTAATTCGCAATATTTAAATTACCAAATGGACGATAGCGAAGGTCACAGAGCTAATTTGGAGAAACAGCCATTGGCCTGATAGCACTTACATTCAAGAACACGTTTAAATTCCCTAACGTAAAATTCCGGTATATTGCAGAAATTGTGCCGGCGACGACGGCGGCGAATTCATTGGCGCCATTGAAGACAAAGTCTTGCGTTGCCCTACCGCAAATATTGAATTTTGCGGTGACACGACCGCGTTTAAAGCGTCCGGGATCTCTCAGCGCTGATTCGAGGAAGTCTTCCCTGTTTTTTTCCTTTCTCTCTCTCTCTCCCTCCCTCTCTCTCTCTCTCTCTCTCTCTCTCTCTCTCTCTTTCTTTTTCTCTTTCTCTCTCCGTAATTTGTCGGAATAACACCGCGGCGTTACGGGGCAATCTGTAAGATCCTTCGCCGTAACCGCGAAATGTACTCGCGAACGAGCGATTCGTTGCCGCGAAGATTTCGAGAAGCGCTCTCAAGGGTGTAAGAACGCGAGATTATAATAATTTAAGAACGCAATTGCCCGTAGACGTAACGACCTAAGGATGCGATCATTTGAGAATTTAACGACCCGAGGATGTAATCACTTAAGAGTATAACAACGCAAGAATGTAATAATCCAATGATATGCTTTCTAAGAACTTGATAATATGATAATAATCGAAACATGTAAGAATAGAATCGCATCGTCTTTAGAGATATTCTTAGTTAAAGATCGATGGAGAAAACAATTACACTGTATGAATAAATCGCTACCGCTACATGAATAAATCAAATAAGTAAATAAGCGCGAAATACGGTCAAGGCCGTAAGGGAAATACTGGATAGATGCCTAATAATATATCTTTCAGCTATAAAAATTTCGTGTCGATTACTGTTGGATTTGAAACGCAACCGCAAACTGAAGCTGAAACAGTAATATCAAATCAAATTGAATTGATCAATTTAATAATGATACGATGAAATAATCTAAAAAAATTTTTTCTTGAATAAAAGACAGAACAAGAAAATCGTTGTTTGGCAACTTTTTGCCACTGATAATTTCACGCAGGAAATTCTTGAAACTTAACTCTTAAGGATCTTGCTCTATAATACTCTCTGGATAGGAAAAGGCGAGGCACGATAACGATCTATTCTCCAATTTTCGAATCCCTACACTGCGATCAAATATGTTGTGTCAATAGCGAGGCGTGTGTGGCTGTCAGCGGGACAAGAATTGCAAAATCAGTCTCACGAAGTCCTCTATAACATTATACGTCCCATGCGTTTCTGCGCATTTTATCCGCATTCTAATGTGCTCCCAGCGAAACTTAATTGAGGAAGTAATAAGGTAATAAGATAAACTTGAAATTCAGCGCGATTCTTTTTACTGCCTATCTATCTGTCTTTCTCCTTTTTTTCCCCTCTTTTTATTAGCGTTCTAGTACATTGCTTTTACGCAATTAAATTAAGGTATATGTATACGTGTCAGTAGATGGAAAGTAAAGAAATAAATTAAGAAGTTTAGATACGCGTACACATAGACAATTAAATGGATTTCTTTCGAACCAAGATAGTTTCCAAAAACACGGAAAGACAGCGCTAAAGTATCTAAAAATTAGCTAAATACAGATCTAAAAATAATTTTGTTAGATTTTGTTAAAATAATTATATAGAATTCAAACTAGTTGCTAAAGTATCAAAATTTTTTTCAGCATTATTCATCATGCTACATAATTATTTTTATGGTTCAACAAAATTATTTTCAGATCTGTATATAGCTAAATTTTAAATATTTCAGCAAAATCATTTTTTTTATATAGTGTAATATATAGTTTTTCTTTATTTCTGAGATATATCACTTTATTATAAAATCTTATGGTAAATCTTTTATTTGTTTTTTAAGACTTATGGTCTCTCTCTCTCTCTCTCGTGAAAAATCACAATACTATCAAATAGAAAATATTACGTGCAAAAATTATTTAATTTCAGTCGACACTATTGATAGGCAAGTATATAAAATTACTTTCACGGTGTCAGTGTCAGTGTGCCACTGAGAAGCAATAGCTAACATAACAGTCAGTAGAAATAGGTGCGGCCGGAAACGTCAATTTCGAACCGAGCTAATCCTAGTCTTATAAGTAGGAGGGAGATAATCTTTTTCGCATCCGTAGACGAATTCAATTTAAACACCGTTAATCATCGATCACATAAATGTATCATTCGATGGACTATTGTAATTGTATTGTAATTGTATTACCAATGCAATTTCCTAGACTCTAAGGATCTGGCGTAATCTGATACGAAGAATTTAAACGTTTGGAAATCTTATATTACGAACGTTTAAAAATCTAAGAACGCGAGAGTCTGAGGAGCTTACAAAGATAATAAATTATTTTGTTTTGTGAGAGAATTTTTGAAGATTAACAAATCTGAAGCAAAAGAGAGAAAGAAAAAATACATTTGTATATTTATTGTTAAATTATCTGATGATAGCTCGACACATGGAAAAAAAATTAATTGCATGGCACAGCAAACCTATAATTTACTACGCGAATTCAACATCGATAACTAAGAAGATTTGATGATTTAACAAATCACTAATGTTATTCAGCTGTCAACTTTGCTATTTTAACACAGAAAATTGACTGTCTGTATATTACGACTGTAGATTTGCTCGGAATCAGTGAAGTTTTCAGCTGTGTTTTTTTCCGTGGCTCACAAACTTTGAACACCCTCACGTTCCCATTCAACAAGTTTTGAGATTTTATCAATTTAATCCTACTTGCTTTATTCTACGTCGTCTCGCTTTTACATTCGCAAATTATCCGGCGGAATTGTGGCACTGGTAATCGAAGAAAGGCCAAAGGATGCGAATCGGAATGGGGCCAGCGCCGCCCTTCGACCTCGCACACTCGTCCGCGTCATCGCGATGGGATGCGTGCCGCAGAATTTCGTCGATGGCGCGAGATCGATTTGGCATGAATCTCGATCGGCGCGCACCATGACCTCGGTCCGCGCTGTTGCGCAGTTTCGCGATGTGCCACGCCGCGCGTCCAGTCCTCAATTATAACGGCTCACGCGAAAATGCAGTTTAAATTGCAGGTTCACGTCATCTCTCGGCCAAGGCGAGGGAAACGATTTCGGCCGGCGCGCCGGTCGGTTTCGAATGATCCAATCAAATGTATGCGCAGCGCTTCTGCTCCTCCGCGGTTCGGTAATGCGAGACTGGACCGTTATATTCATCACGATGTTATATTCGTGGCTCTACACAAACAAACGCGGAAATGTACACCCGTAACTGGCGAAAAGGGGAACGCGACGTCCGTCACGCGAGCGTTGCGCCACTCTCGAAAATGTAAAAAAAAAAATAAAAAAATAACGTATTCTCGCTGAATCTACTTTAACCCCGTGTAGGCCACGTGACCATTTCTTGCGTATGCCGAGATACACACATACATACACCGCGCGCGGTTTATCGATTCCACCAAAAATACATATGCTAATTCTGCGTTTTATAGCGAAAGAAAGGAAAGTTTAAAAATTATGTTTATATTCGCGCGCGGCACATAACAACGCGACGTTAAAATCACCGGCGACACCAAAGTGGTAAATCCGCGAATGATTAACGTTGAAGAAAAGAAATGATTTCACATGAACGAAGGAAATTGTATACAAAATCTTGGAAAATTTTAGCTGGGATGAAACATTGAACTTTAAACGAGATTTCTTCTAGTGCTGTAGCATAGAAATTGAATTCAGTCTCAAAACCATAATGTCTCAAAACCAGATTTTTACTCTCGTTCAATCTGTTTCTTGTTTCTTCAGGAAATAATACATGAACCATTTAATGTTAATATCTTTTTTAATTACACTGACCGAAATTTCACTTTTCTTATGTTGAATTGCTCTGATAGTGTTTCTTACAGTAGGATTTTTTGCGCTGATTTTAAATCTATTTGCCAAATTTATGAGAGGAGAGTTGCAGGAATTTTGAATGACACATGCATTTAAAAATTTATAGTACTTATGTCTTTTGTTTAAATATAAGATAAATGATTTATAGGGATAACTATTGAATTTAATATGATTTCTAATTATAAAATGCTTCAAACAAAAAAAATCATTTTAATTAAGAAAAAGATCTTATAAAACGAGCTATTAAAATTAGAATTTTTTTAAAAAGAGATATGTCGGTTACAAAAAAATGTAAGCCTTGAGGATAAACTCTAAACCCATTTTCAGAATTAGTATAAAAAGGTACATAACAATTAGTCAAAATTATCCATTTAACAAGATCATTGTCGACCAGTGTTATCAGTAGTTTTTATTAGGAATCCCGATATACAGACTGTTTCAAATGTTTCTAAAACTTCCACATGATCATATTTCTCCACACTTCTCCGAAGTTGTCGGTAGCTCTCGGTTGGAAATGGCTCGTTGAGACTTTCTGGCGGTACCTCAATCGACTTACGTTAATCCCACCGACATGAGACAGCATTAAGACTAAGCTCGCGAAGAGCAGTGGTCCAGGATGAAGTTTTCCGCCGTAAGTCTCACCGCATAGCGCTGTCGATCTATTGTTCGCCGTGTAGACGAGCGAGAGCGCCCATAAGTCATTACACGTCGAGGGTTTGATTATGATCTCCATTGTGGCGACCGCGTCGTGAGTATTGTTCGCCGAGCCACCTGTAACCGACGGCTTCCCGTCCCTCATCCCCACCATCCCTCTTTCCCACAATCGACGAGAGAGTCGTATACCTTTCCCGCAAGAAACGGCTGACCTTCCTTATTATTTATCAATCGTGCAGGAACATTGCGGAGTCAATTTTAATGTTTTGAAGCTTCATTAAGCGTGTTATTAAGTTTTAAAATGAGTCTGTAATCGATTTGAAACATCTAATCCCGAAAAGATTGAGATTACATAATTTTGCCTCGTTGGAACAATCGACTGTTATGATAAAATTACAGTATTTTCAGCGGCGTATATATATATATTTTTTTTTCAACATAGCCGCAAGAGCCAAAGATAATACTCGCTTTGGCGAATGTTGGCGATTGCTCGGAAAAGTCGCCGCTCATAAATTGTCACGACGCGGAAGGCTTTCTTCCGAAAGTCTCGTGAGATACCAAGCCGTTAATCTTGTCGGATTCGAGGAAGCATTATAATACGTAAAGTCGCATTGTCGCTGGTTCGTAGAACGGAGAAAAGCGCATCTCTTCCGTTTTCTGACTTACTTGATGCGAACAAGAACTTTGCTTGTTTGTTGAATAGCTGAAATCACACATTTATATCTACACGTAAAAAAAACACAGCTGAAAACTTCACTGATTCAGCAAATCTACAGTCGTAATATACAGACAGTCAATGTTCTATGTTAAAATAGCAAAGTTGCTATTTTGCTATTTTGCAAGCTATTTTACAGCTGAATAACATTAGCGATTTGTTAAACCTTCTTCAAATCTTTTTAGTTATCGATGTTGAATTCGCGTAGTAAATTATAGGTTTGCTGTACTATCCAATTAATTTTTTTTCCGTGTAATAATATCGACAGAAAAGTTTACTATAAAGTTTACTCCACTAAAAAAAGTTTAACCCTACATTTAACCCTACATTAATTGCGTAATTTATTTTTAACGTAAATCGCTTGGAATATTTTTGATATATTCTTTAATATTTCAATTTTTTTCTTTTTTAATTTTTAATGATTTAAAAAAAAAGAAAGATTGATCATATTCTATTCATTCTTTAAATGTAGGAAAATAAAAACGTTTTAATTATGAAACAATTTAAAAAACCTGTATAAGTATAAATATTTATATACGGAAAGAATTTTTTTTAGAGTTTACCTTGAAAATATGGGACAACATTGTATTTCGAAGAATTTTATGTAAATCTTACATTCATTAATAAAATTACAATAAAATATAAAATAAATTTGATTAATTTTATTGAAGTACATGATAAAAACTTTAAAATATTGTACTACAATTACCATTTTTTCAGATTAAATTTTTAAGAGAAAATTGTTTCCGTGTACATTTAGCAAATTTGTAAAGTGGGAATGTCCTGGAATTGCTATTGTTGAAACTTTTTATCAAATTACATATATTGGTAGAATCCAAGTAGTATTAATGGAATCTGTAATAGTGTATACTCGAATATACTTACACTGTTAAAAATTTCCTGAAATTTAATATACTTTTAAATTACACAATTTGAACTTAATTCCATGACATTATATTAATTTAATGTATTTATAACTGAAAAGTATATTTGTGTACATATACATGAAATTTAATGTACACGTTTAAATTAACTACTTTAAGTAACTACTTTAACTTAATTTTCAAGTTAAATTAAATAATGCATTGCTTTTAATTTCATAACCACGTTCATAATCATGAATCCCATTTATATGTAAAGGAAACTCGTGGTTACGTTTCTAACAATGAAAATAAAAAAATAATTTCGTGTAAAGTTTGAGTCATAAAACTTTTTAATCTGAAAAGGAATACGAATGTTATTATCAATTTTTAAGTCGATTTTATCGACTTTCTTCGGTTTTTTTGTGAACGAACAGAAATTTTGGAATTTTGTCAATTACGTAAACATTAATCGAATATATTGAAAGAGAAAGTGTACGACATGTTGGTAGTATTCATCGCGAGACAAATTTTTCTGGAGGAATTAAAACTAAATTCCAATGAAAATGATTCTTCGACAGAAAACGAAGAAAGTGTCTCATTCGTTTCTTGCGATTGGTCGGAAATTTGAGGTCAAGCCTCGAGTTCAGAGTTTATTGATGCACTTTAGAAGTCGCAACTCGTATATGGTTCAACACAGTTTAGCAGTCCCATGGTTTACCTAACCCAGAGAGATATCGCCTCCTCTTTCCGGATCGGCCTCGCACTAACTTATCCGCCTACCTACGGGTAGGATAAGAGCAAAATGGAAACGGAGAATTTCTCCGTGGTCCAACGACGAACATGTTTCAGGCGGGTTGTCAAACTTGGCTTTTTACATGCAAAGACGGCAACATGTCAGAGCCACTCGTATTAAGCCCACTTTGGACGATTATAATTTATAATTCGAATAATATAATCAGAATTGTAAAACGTAATTCTATTCATAATTTTATATACTGTGTGAAATACAAACAACTATTGAAGAATCAAATACATAAAATAGATAACGATTTCTAATCCGGCTTATATAACTCATCATCTATATTAAACTCGAGCCACGTGCCGTCTCGAGACGGCAGCTAATCGGGAATATGAAAATAGTGTGCGGCGTCTCGCGAAGTTCTTCTTGGAAACGAAGAAATTTCAGCTTTTTTTCTTTGACTTTCTTTCTTCGCTCTTCTTTTCTTTTTCTCTTTTTTTCTTCTTCTTTCGCGGCGCGATGAGTAACGAGCGGACGCTTCCGAGGAGGCGCGCGGCGGCGTGTCCCTCGTAAGTTATACGACGCGAGGGTGCGAAGAAGTGGTCAGACCAGTGTCAAATCTCGGCTTTCACTGCGTCTGTGTATGACCCACAAAGGCGATCGCGCGCACATTTTTCGCGTGTGTGCGGATCGAGAGTACGAAGCTCGCTCGCAAAGGTTCGTGAGTATTGGCATACCCACACGCGAAGGAGAGGAGAGAAAAAGGGTAGAAATGAAACTCCTTTACGCTACCGAATACTCATTATCGACGTCGCTGGGCTATATCGCTTCGTAACGAGCAAAAAGCTTCGACAATAACGAAGTCTAGTGAGGGGGAAAATCACGGCTGTACCTGAAAATTTACAAACACACTCGGAGCTTCGTGTAACTTTCAAGCAAACAGAAAAGATCGCACCGATGCGCTGCAACACGAAAGGCACAAATCCACGGATTTAACGGCGCATTTACGTAATCACATTAAAAGCCATCGTTTTTTAATACCAAAGGCATGATGATAGTTTACGCAATTGTAGAAACGAGGTAAGACGATAATCAAAAGAAGGGGTTGCAGAAGTAAGAGATGGAAGAAAGGAGGAGAAGAGAAGGAATCGAGCATGATCTATGGAATAAATTTCTTATTATCGGCTGAGAATATGCTGAGAAAATAGATTCCCCCTTCATTTGGCATTCAACAGCGATGTATTCGTGCCACGGTTTAGCACCTATCCACCGCTAATCATCGTGCATCTGGAGGACGCGCAAGAACCGGGAAGTAATCGGAGGCCGCGATAAAGTGACGTTCTGCCGTGTATAACGCATCGCGATATCCATCTCCGTGGTATTTCTGTCGACGAAGGAGCGTGACCCGATATCCACGTTCTCTTATCTCTCCAACCCTTCACCTTGACATATGATAACACTTTATCTTGCGTTGTCGTCGTAACGTGTTTTACCACTCAAAAATATTAATAATAGTATTAATAAAATACCCTTCAGTACTCGCAGAATGTTCAACACATACTTTGACTTTATAAATTTACTAAATGTATAAATGTTATTTATACATCTAATATTTAGCGTGTAATTGTTTCACAATTGTTAAAAAATTTTTTATATTTATTTTTATCTAAACGATGTACAGAATAGTCTCAATCTTTATTTAATTACAATGAAAAATTAAGATATGATATTGTGATGTTTGTGTATCAGAAACATCCCACGCGAGTAATGTAGGCTTAATAAAATTATTATAATATATGAATTATTAATATCTTAATGTTTGATGTTAATAAAATTATTCAAGAAATATAAAAATTAATATAAAAATTACAATATTTATTGTACAGTATATAAATATAGTTAAGGATGCTTACACATTGTACTTATTGTAAATTTTCTTTCCAATTCAGGATTCCTTCCGTCCAATAAAGATTGTCGCGCCAATAAAAATTCTTGATGCGGTAAAAGCGTACGCGGGCAAGTGCCGATGCATTCTCATTTTGCCGATGGCAACCGTCTGGTGCATCTGCTGATCTGCTGATCTGGTGGGCCCGGGTTAAGGGATACGACATGTATGAGATGTGCACGAATCGGCGCACGCGGATACAACGGGGCTGCAAGAGGGCTAAAAATAGCTGTAGGACCTCTTTGTTCGCCCGGAAAGTCCGTGGCTCAGCGAACGCTTTGTCCGCGCTGAGTTGCTATGACCTCGACAATTGTATTTAATTGTCACGAACGAAGCGGCATTAAAAGCCAGGCGCATGGCACGCGGCCTTGATTGTGGACCCGCCAATCCTCGACGAAAGAAGACTGAAAGATCCTTATGACACGAGCGCGGAGCTACGCATTTTTCTGCTCGCTTAGTGTCCTGTCAACCTTGCCTCTCTGGTTTAATCCCTGCATGGCGCCACTTTCGAGAGAAATTTATCGAAACGACCGTGGATGGAAAAAAAAATCTTAATCTCGATATGAAATTCCTTTCTACAAACGTATACAATGTACCAGAGAATTTTTAATATGGTAATAAAAATTTGCAAAATTATATTGAACGAAACATTCATGATTTCTTCTTTCTTTGTTCTTGATATTAATCTATGTTGACAATATTTTATATATTGTATTGAATTGTAATGATAACGGATAACTTTATAAGTTAGATTTTTGAATTTTTTACGATTGTTATGCTTACAATTATTAAACATGAACGCCTAGTAAACGAGAATGGATTAAAATGGATTGAAACTTTTTTCTATTCGAATACATATCTTAAAAACAAATACTTTTTTTGGATTTAATTGGATTCAATTGAATTCAATTAGATTCAATTGGATGTAATTGGATTGAAAAACTGCATTTTCTATTCAAAATTTTGGATTGAACAGTATCCACAATGTGTGTGTGTGTGTGTGTGTGTGTGTGTGTGTGTGTGTGT
>Ga0157364_1005664_pt1 | contig 12747 bp, 8 predicted proteins | sample AttsexASBM2_FD_111476 | JGI IMG/M metagenome (GOLD analysis project Ga0157364, IMG submission 111476) | Fungus gardens microbial communities from leaf cutter ant in Ribeirão Preto, State of São Paulo, Brazil - Atta sexdens ASBM2 | ecosystem: Host-associated > Fungi > Mycelium > Unclassified ... | reverse complement strand
ACACACACACACACCCACCCACACACACACACACACACACACACACACACACACACATAACGTGATTGCATGCACATGCGCATGCATGTGTAAGAATACTCGTTAAAAGAATCTCATATTTATACAGTTTCCGCATGTAGCTATAATACGATAGAAAAAAATGCAAAGAATTTTTTTTACTGAAAACTGCAGTACTGGTGAAATATTAGGTGTTAGTTTTGAGAGATTTTTTGCAAAAAAAACATTTTTATTTTAGGGAGATGTTAAATTATATTTTATTTTCCATCACTAACTACAACTTTTTCCCACTTTTTTAACAATAAGTAGATTCCGCAATAAAAAAAAAAATTTCGTCTTTTGAAACAATCCATTCACCGAATTTTATTATTTCATCATATGTTTTGAAGTTATGAATTGATCAAAGCCGTGCTGGATCGATCGAAATAAATAATAATTCGAAGAAGCACAGGTGAATATGCAGCATGTGGTAAGACATCCTACTGAAATCCTGCTAACGTATCTTTGATTGTTTTTGCAACGTGTGGTCGAGTATTGTCGCGCAACAAACACTTTGCATTTTCTTTGAGCTGTTATTTCTGGTTCAAAATACGATTTCAAATCGATTAATTGTTGTTGATAATTCTCAGTAGTTATTTGATTTGATTTCATCTGCTAATACTACACGACGCTTTTCCACCCAAATGCACAAAAAAACCTTACTTCCATGGATGTTGCGTTTTGGAGTCGATGTAAATGATTGATCTGGATTTATTCACGATTTTTTACGCTTAGGAGAACCCTCAAACTAACCGGAACACTTAATAAAATGTGAAGAATAATAACTGTTTTACATGGTTCATTGCTTGCGCACTTATAATTCTTTTGTTACAGCTTCTTCCGATGAAGCTTTATTAATGTGTCAAAATGATGAGTATATTAGTAATAATTATTGCAATCTAGTAAAGTGAGGTTTCGTACTATCATATATTAATTATAAAGAGATTTTAAGATTGATCAGCAAATTTTGTAGGTATATTTTTTAATTAATTTAAAGTCAGTTTTCTTTCAGAAAATATTAATATAATTAAAAATAGAACAATTTATAAAATCAAAAATTTTCCCGTAAATTAAAGATGAGAAAAAAATAAATAAAACAAAAACTTATTTTTTATTTAAATGCAAGTATAATTTATTTCATCAGAGTTTTAATTTGAAACTTAATTACCAAGATACTTAATATCGAAGCTTAAGAAGTTGTGAAAAAGTGGCATCTAATTAAATTTTTGCCAAAGAAAAGTCGGCTCGAATGAGTTGCTCAACGAGTATACCTGTAAAAGTTTGGTGATCTGTTTAATAATCACTCTGTTAATTAAATATGCAAACAAAATGAACTCTCTCAAATGAACAAATTTTGTGTCTGTAACCGCGCCAAATGTGTCAATCCTCATTTCTTTTATTTATAAATCTGTGACCGACTGCGACGAGAGCTATTCATCAATATACATGCGCAACAAACTTACTCGTACATACACTTCATACTAATGAATGCTCTTGAATAAATCGATAAAGTGCGAGACATCGTTCTTCGAGAAGACTCGCTTCGGTAGAGCTACCGCTAGAAATTCCGGGCATGGGCGTAACATTGAATATGCATTAGCGTCACTATGTCGTCGGGTGCAACGTCGAAGGAACGGAGGGTTGGCAGTGACTCACATTGTGACTGGAATAAACAAACTATCCTTTATAAGTCTCTTTCCGTCGTCGTCGTTGACGACGGCTAGTGTTTCAACGACAGGACGAAGATCCTTGATCGAATTATCGTAATCACGCGTTTCCTTGAGCGGAACGACTCTTCCCTCTTATTTTATTTGCGCACGTTTCTAACGAACGAGGTCGACCTCTTCGTGAGGAGCAACTACTCGAGGAAACGTTACTCTTTACTAAAACACCTTTTGTTAAGATCTTATCAATGAAGGAACGGCAATTGCTGTTACATCAGTATACGCAGTACTCAATTCAATGAGGAGATAACAATTCATGTCAGTGCTTAGTTATGTCTATAGTTTTGTAAGATTTGTTTAAGATAAAGTTAAAGATAAAGTTGCATGAATACACGTTTGTATAAATCGTCTGTTATCTTGAAATTTAATTACATATGCTAAATGTTAGCTTTGCTATATACTTTTTATCTAAAACTAGATACCTATTACATACAAGAGATAATACAACACAACATTGTGTTTGTAGTTTAATATAAAAAGAAATTGGCAAGTTTTTTTTATGTCCCTGTTATTATTATTCAGTTTATCAAATAGACTATTTCAAGAGAAGAGATGATTTTAAGATGGCAAAATTACACCGCCATTTAAGCGGCAGTGGGCGCTTACTCGTGGCGCCGGTCGTTAATTTGTCTCGTGGCAATCCATAACCAGGATCATGTCGTTGAAGGGAGTAGTCGACCGGTCAAGGGGGGTAGGGTATAAAGGAGCTAAGCCGTAGCGTATCGGCTCACACGTGGACGTGCGTGATAACGAAGCTTACCATCGCGATTGTTGTGTCTGTATGTGCGTGTGCACAGTGTGGTGCACGTGCGTGAATAGGTGCAGGGTGGTTGGATGGTATCCACCTAGGGTGGAGCTTAAAGTTTGATATTACCTTGGCAAGTGTCCACGGCAATCTTATAACTCAAGTGTTCACTAGCTATTATGCGTATAGCATATTCCCGCGCACGTGGAAACGACGGAGCACATATAATGTGCAACGTCGATTCGTAACATTCACGATGATGTCGACGTGATTCGATCCTTCCTTCTTTTCCTCTCTCTTCTCTTCATCTTCATTTCATTCCGATAGGAATCCATTTATAGATCCTCATGACACGGAGTTACCGCAACACTTTTGACAGCCATACGTACATACGTATATTCAAAGCGTGCTGAAAGTTAAATTCAAATTTTAATTAATGTGCCACATATCGGGATCGTTCGATATTGCGTGAATATGCATTATCTATCGTCGTTCATGTTCTCCCGTACGAAATATGCTGTCACGATCTCCGCGAAAAATTTCCCGAAACTCTTCGAGATAAACGAACTTTTGTACAGTTACAATGTTGTTTGCAATGTTGTGCGCGATGATTATTTGACACGCGAGAACGTCACGGTACTGAAAGAGAAATTCATTCGTCGTAATACACTGTTGGCGAAGATTATGGTTCGAATTTATATGTGTCTATAGTATTTTGTAAGTTTAGAGGGAATAAAAGTGCGAAAAAATTTGATTTTTAGCGCGAGCAAACCTATCTTATTTGCAAACATATTCGTATTTGATGAAATCTATCGATCCCATATTGCCTCTTACACTCGATGAAAAGTTAATATATAGAATACTATTATGTCGTATCATGTTATACTATCGTATAAACTTGTGTTTGACGTGTTAAAGATTCACCTAATAGAAAATGGAAAAAATTAGGCAAATAATTTAAATTATTCAACAGATATTTAAATGAAAGATTAATAATTTTTTAAGATTAATAATTTTGTGATACATAATGTACAGTGTCATTTTACTTTTAAATAATCTAATTATATGTTTTAATAGTAATAGTTTTCGATTGTTTCAAGCGTTGTTATTTGGATATTCGTGAATAAGAAAGGGTGTGAATTAAATAAAAGATGTGAAAGAAATTTAGAAAAAAATTATCGATGTATTGTTGTTAATAACATTTTTATTAATATTATTTAAAAATTTGATTTAATTTGATTGATGAACATTAGAAATTATAGGCTTAAATGATTAATATGTTCCTGTTTTTATACAAATGCGTTTGTATTAATATAATATTTGTACGCTTATTTATATTATATTGGACATAATTTCCTTTACATAATTTCACACGTAGTATTTACATCTGAATTTACGATAAACTTTTTAGTCATCTTCTTTCACTTAAAATCTCAAAAATTCATTGACTTAAAAAATTTTCGCGAGTGCGAGAAAAAGACTGGAAGCGATAGGAAAACAATATGAAAAATGTTTCTTTACCGCGAAAGTAAATGGCACTAACTGAAATAATTATCTTCCTTATTTCTCGCGCAACATATACAAATATAGATACACAATGCATGTGTGTGTGTGTGTGTGTGTGTGTGTGTGTGTGTGTGTGCGTGCGTGCGTGCGTGCGTGCGTGTGTGCGCGCGCGCGCGCGCGCGCGCGCGTGTGTGTGTGTGTGTGTGTGTGTGTGTATTTATTAACTACACTTGAGAAACGAGGAAAGAGATACGAGGTGCACGGCTTGAAACGAGAAGTAGTTATATCGCTAGGCTTGGTGCCAGAGACCCTTGTAAAGCTACCCTGTGGCCTCATTATAATAAACCGCGTTGGGAGGAAGCGACATGACTTACGTTACAAATGGTTCGCGGCACATTAGATTGTCTTTATATTCCCCTTTTCGTATATTTTTCATTAACAAACGTTAACATGTTGAATCGACATGTCGAATTTATCGAGTTCTTGTTATTGAATTCTATTTTTCTAAACCAATAGCACAACAACAAAATTGTTCGTGCAACAATTTTTCTTTCACATATGTGTTATGTACAATGACGCGAACTATATTTTCTTCATTTTAAAGAACGAAAAGTGATTTTCTGAATGAAAGTATTGGGAAAGTATTGGGTACCAAACCAAATTACGCTTTGAGAAAGACTTCGTTTTCGTAGAGGTATTAAGTTACTGTGCTTGTGTAGTAAAATATGTTCTAACGATGAAACTATGAAAACTTTTGCTGTATGAGCAATAATAACAGCGACGTTGTTAGCAAACGAACTTTGGATATTACGCTGCAGTAAAGTCCTGCTGTCCTTAATATTGTATTTGAATTAAAAACTTGCGTTTCCATCTAACTGTAAAAGACTGAAAATAGTTAAAAAGTTATAAGAGACTCGTGCAACTATGTTGAGCATTCTTATAGGTAGAAAGATATCGAGCAATAATAGACGAGCTACGAGTAACTTGAAGAGTAATAATAAAATAATGCTAATCTGAGATATTAACTTGCTTAAGGTGACGAAAGAAGCGGTAGAAGGCAACAGACACGGTAGAAGAGGCAATCTCTGTCGGAACAATATTTAAACTTCATTATGAAGCCAGTAGACCAAGCGTCCTGTTGCCTCGTGCTTTATTTTTTTTTAACCACTCACCCGCTTCTTCTGCTATACCGCGCCGCTATAGTTTTACCTCGTAGTTTACCTCGTAGTTTATGAGATAAAATACGAAAGCGATTTATTTCTGCAAAATCTATCGTATTACCTATTAAATAACGCGCTGTTCTCTCTATAATTTCTAATTGTGCGGCTAAATGTCGCTTGATAATTAATCGTTATATATGTACATGATCCCGAAATATCGCACTTGCTAGCAAAATTTGGAGCATAAACGAATAAACGAAGCTTCTATTTGACTTACGATATGGGTTAAGTATGGATGAAACTCAAAATTGATATGTAAAGTTTGCGAATCCCCGAAATCCGATGTACGATCTAAAACTTCTTTACTCAAATAGGAATCTTAACGTTTTCACTTGCCGTGTGTTTTATTGAAATATCTTCTTGCTTGCTCGGATTGCATGAAAGATTGCGGGAAAGATGAAGATATAAGGAAGTCGCCGAAGATAAGGCGAATTGAAACCTAAGAAGGTGTCGGCAGAAGAGGTTGAAGTGGTATCGGGGGTGTTGCTAGGTTACTACCTTGCTTCCGTTGATGAGAGACGAAGGCAGGCAGCCAGGTTCAATGCGTACGTTCGATAGTACCAAGACAGTACTCGACATGCGGTATGCCTCCAATGTTCCGCTTCTCTTCCTCACGCTGCCTGGCGACTTTAAAGATCTTCATTTCGTTCTTGTTCTCTCTTCTATCGCTTTCATTTGCTGTCTCATCCGCTCCGCTGGAACATAATTTCTATCTGCTGCGTCCCACCCGATAATATTTGATTTCGCGAATATCGCTTTAATTATATAGCAATAACGGTAAAATAAATAATTAATTAATAAAAGTTCAGACACTTTAGTAAAGATATATTATCTTTATTTTTTAGAAAATACATAAAACGTTTAATATAATGATAATATCTTACAAAAGCAATCTTTTATTATTTCACACACACAAATGTCGAACACAAATGCCGCAGGGCGTGCTTCATTTTTGTATTTATAAAGGACGTTTAGAGAGGGGGGGGGGGAAGGGATATTAAAATTAAATTAATTCAATTCCGACGTACTTGTATAATTATTTTTGCAATTTTCTATTCATCATGAATTACCTCACGCATTTAAATAACATTAGTTCAGAATATTTTTCAATAGTAATAATTTTACGATTATCTTTTATTACTTTTATATTCTAATATTGAAAATTATATTTTTTGCACAATCTAAAAAGATCTCTTGATTGACACTTTACCACGGTACTTCATGTATACCGAACATTCATTTGCGAGGTACAAAGAGACACAAATCCCGAAAGGTAATATATACGTATATCGTTTACATAGAGTACACTGGAAAATAAATCACGTAAGCTACCATTAATGGCTGGTCAGCACGCGGTCACTGGTGTTAAACACAATTCTGGTTTTAGTAAGGATAACCGGTAGTAGACCTTTTATCATGCGGCATCCCGTTAGATACACCAGCGATCCGTTACGCCCGATCTGGTCCCTCTTGTTTCGACGTTGTGGTTGCATTAAAACAACCTGTTACCTCGGAGCAAGTCGTTGGATGAGTTTCTGGCAACGATGAGCGATTTACCGGACAACGATGAAAATTAACCGATATCGTTCCGTTATGTACGTACGATACTCCATCGTTCGCTTTAATTATGTTACATGTCCATACGCCGACAAATTTAAATTTTCGTAACGAGAATGTGTCGAGTTTCATAGATTTTTGGCGTGACTATCATGATACGAAGAGCCGAGCGTATTTTCACGATTAAAATAATCGAAGGAAGGAAAGTGCTGTGATGATCTCTGAAATTCAGTCCGACCATTGCAGCGGAATGAACTTTCCTTTTAACGACGACGTTTTCCGGTAAAAAGAAGGAAGGGAACGGTTTTCTCCCGCTGCTGCCAAAGGTTAGAAGGCCATTTCAGATCGGTACGTTCGTATGTATCGATTCAATTTTCATTTTCACCTGGCACCTTCCAATTTTCCCTGGTACTCTTCTCTTTCCATTCAAGTGGGTACATACTCGAGTTAACGACTTCATCTGGCGTAGCGGCGACATTGTACTTCGTTCAGCGTTCGCCAAGCCTCGAGGATTGAAGAAGACTAGAAACGCGTCGCGGAATGGCGCGAGTATTTCAGCACTCTCGAGGACGCCGGCCGCAGTTCCAAAGTGAGACTAGGAAAATTAATTAATTTGTTCATTAGAAGAATCAATATTGTTATAGCCTCGAGACTGCTGCGGCGGCCGCATGGCAGCCACTTCCCTACTTGTCTTATCGGTCGTCCTTTGGCCGGCGGCGATTTCGACTGGGAAACGCCAAGTCTCGCATAAGGGGCCGCGTGTAAATTGATGAACCTTCAACATCGCGATATTCCATCTTTCAGTCTCGCCTTGCCGACGTTACATTATTTCAACTATGAGTATAAGTAGATTCGATCGTGCTATGGCAAAGGAAATTCGCATTATGCCTTGATCGTTGAAACAGCGACTTTGATGAATAGATTTTGCTTTTGACTTTTGAATATACAAAATATCGGTATTTTCGTCTTTAAATGAGAAAATGTTGCTTCTTTCTCTTTCGTACGCGCCGTAACTTTCGATTCTTCTATATCTGACGCAATAAATGGAATTTGCTTTTTATATTTTCTTATTCTTATACTGTAAATCGTGCTAAATATAAGTTTTACATCACGGCAAGAGCAAGAATTTTTTCTTGAGAAAATAAAATTTTATAATTTGTATCAATTTACTGCACATGCTTTAGAAAGTGTAATACTTATCTTGCGTATCTAAAAACTTAGGAATTTCAGGGAGTTTCAAAAATTTCTAAACTAGATTTTTTTTAATAACCCTATAAACTCTACTTTAATATGCAGAATAAGTATTATGGAAGAAGAATCATATCTTATAACTTTGATTTTATTACTTACTAACAAAATTTTGATAAGCTGTCGTTCATAATTATACGGAAAAAAGGGTTATAAGTACGATCTAGTTTTTGGCTTATCTGGTGATTTTCCGCGGCCAATCGGTGAATCGATATTATCATTGAACGAAACGTGTACTATATAGAGCGATAAGATTCGTGGTAAGAGAGGAAGATGAGAAAATCCAAGAAAAGGGATGCTTGGAAAGCATCCCTACAGCAATCATCATAAGGGGATTTGGTGTCCCTTTCAGCCCTTTCGTCATTGTGGTCCGTCCCAATTGCGTATCCTCGAATATTCGCTCATCTCCACGTCGCTCACTATCCAGCTCTCCTTTATTTCCTGATATCATGAGAATGGGTGGGATACAAAAGTCGGCTTAATGGCTCCACAGGGAATGCGACAGTTGGCCAAAAAAACAATTCCAGTTATCAAATCTGTACGTGGCCGTGGAATCGGTCAGCGATTCTTCTCCAATTTACTCTTTTGCCTCAGATTTTTTCTTTTCTCCTTATGATGAACTTTTTACGACACTTTAGTCATGCCTCTTTTTTTTCAGTTCATATAAACGTGATGTTCTTTATAAATCTCTCTCACATACTTACAGAAACGTATATTTATTTAGAGCATATCTAACATGATTGATATAATTTTGAAGTGTCTGCCATGTTACGTAGCGTTGTATGATTCAATTTTTATTTTCTGTGAAATTTTTACGTGGGCATTTTCGTATATTGTGTGTAATTTTATATCCATCTATGTTATATATAATGTTATTTATAGAGAAAAACTTTTCCAAGCTAGATAGAAAATGTTTTAAATTTTTGTGAGGAAGTAGAATATTTTACTCGTCACATTCATTTACATTATATAATAGTCTGAGAACAGATTCGTATACAGTGTCAATAAAGTATGACGAGTGACAAATGTGAATTGGGGACAAGGTACAGTCACTCGTTTCCAGATTCCGACGCTCATTCATCGTAGTTTACTCTTTTCCCAGTCTCACGAACAGCGCGATCGGAGATGACACTGAATTTTCTAGAATAAGTTTTTGCCAATCCAGAATTCCGAGTCATGCATTCCGGCCGAGGTATATGGAATAAGAGGAAACGGCAGAGTCCGAAGCTTTTATTGGGGAAGAAGATAGAAAGGGGATGGCGAGTAAGTCGCGTCAGGATAGTCGAGAACGGAAGAGAGTGCCGGCGCGGCACAGCGGGGTTCGCCGTCGCCGTCGTCGTCGCCGCCGCCGCCGCCGCCGCCGCCGCCGCCGCCGCCGCCGCCGCCGCCGCGAACTTTTGCAGATATTGAATATCTCGGACCATCAATCACTCCGACGCGGCAATATCCGAAAGTATTGGTCTTACATTTGTTTCTATATCGGGCATCGATTTATGAGCGGGGCACGTCTCTCCGACGGGCTCGTTGGCCATCATCGCTTGATCTTCTAGTCGATGGCATTTGGCGATTTACATCATATTTTATTCTGTATACTTTATGATTGAGTGGTCATAAAATTTTACACGATCATGATTAAAAGTGCAATTTTTCATAGGATGAGGGATCTATAGGTACTTTTATCATGATTAAATATATATATATATTTTGAATAGAACAATAAAACTGCGCGTGTAAAAAAATATACAATATATATAAATATTCCATGTTTTATTTTTAAATAAATTATGCTATTGTAGTCATTATATCGATTATACAATATATGTATATTTTGACTATATAAATACAAATTTATCAGTGATTTACAGAAAGTAGAATCTTACTCTCTAATCTCTCTAATCTCTGTTTCCAGGAATTTCTTTCTTTTTGTGTATTTTAATAATTTTACGTAAATAAATATTGTATCCAGTATCACAAATATAGATATCTTTATTTTTACGATTTACAATTTCTCTTGTAATGTGTACACAAGAGAGAATTCAATTATGCATTTCATGTTTGCAAAAAGAGGTATTATTATGTTTAAAATTAAAATTTGAAGTGATTTCTCAGAATTTTCGTCGGGCGTTAGACTCCGCGCGTACACGACAATTAAATTCCTCGTCTACAAATCTTGTAGTGGTTGGAGCGTAATTTCTTTTTAATATCATGTATCAACATGCATTGGCCGACGAAGCAGAAAAATAGTTCCTCTTTATTAAGCGGCTTATCAAATTTTATTTTCTGCCTACTTTTCTCCCATTTTACGCTTAATATCGGATGACAGGTCGCGACCGAGCGCGAAAATGCAGTATCTACTTACGTATGTACATCGTTCTCATGTATCATTCAGCATATATCTTCTACAAGCAAACGTGTTGTCAGTGTTACTATGCGCGTTTTCTGCTGCACACACGCGTCACGCCCGACGTTATTTCCTATTCCACGCATCACCCTGTACGCGTCCTGCTTCAGTCTCCTATCGCGCTTTTTCTTGACACTTTTTTTCATGCACTTTTCTAGGACACACAGATTGCATCTCGCTTTACGCACGTGTATTTGCTTCCACATACACAAGGGCACACACGTGTAACCGTGTATGTACTGCCGAATATATCCGTAGAAGCAAACACTGCATGTGTACAACCGACAACGGTACGAGAGAACAAAGTGTGTGCTAGAAACGACCGCACTTTTACCTCTTTTATTTGTTGACCCAACGTATATCACAATGCCGCATTGAAATTCTCATAATTTGTCTGTTAGCGAGCCAGTTGATCATCAAGCTCTCTTTCACTTTTGATTTTTTCACGACTGCTTCTTCATTTCTCTTTTTACTCATCTTCGACGATGCTTTTATGTCAATTTCTTTGAATTCTTCTTTTGCTTTCCATAAAGCACGGTGCATCTTCTCGTTCGTGTTATCCTTTCAAACTTGTCATTACTTTTGCAAGATTAACACTGTATTGGCTACAGCTCTATCTCCCGCTCTTTCATGTCTTTACTAGTAACTTCGATAACTTTTGGTTTCTCATTCGTATCTTCTTTACTTTATTTCATGTGTTTTATATTTCCGGATCTTCTACAGTACCTAAAGTTTGCTTTTAAAGTTGTTTTCATATTTTAGAGCGTCGCGCCAATATTTCCATCTACATTTCAGAATTTCACATTCTAAGAAACTATATCTCGCACATAGCAGCTTCGAAGATTCCTCGACGCGAAATACTAAAGTCGGAGACAAAGAAAACGAAATAGCGTACTGATGCAGAAACAGTTTGCAATCACGTCACAAAGTAAGAAAAAGACTTTACACCAAGGTAATATTACAGAGATGCAGATGAGCCTAAATTGTATTCGAAAATACTTTCTCTTATTTTCGATGTATACCTATACAGAATGGACCATTTTAATTTATCCATTCTCAAAATCTCAAAATAAGTTTAAGGCAAAAATATTTCAGACAAAAATTTTATGATTTCAAGAGGGAAAGAAGTTGATGACCTTGGTTGACCTTGAGAAGATGTCCTTAAGGTTAGGTCAAGGTTACTTAAAATTTTTTAAATGGAACCCCTCATTTTTTATTACACATACTTATTGCTGTCTTCGAAACAGTTTACATATTCTCACTATTTAAAAATCAATTGAATATACGAGAATTTTTTTCATCGAAATCTATTTTAGCTTTAAGCCTTACGAATATAATTCTCTTAGTCGATGTTACATCGAAAACCTAACCTAACCTAACCTCTAAAATTTTGGAAAAACAGCTATTGGTGATCTTGAACCTGACTTTGAACCAAATTAAATTATAATATGTAACCTGTAAATTGTCAACGTTATGATTATAAACAGCATTCAAGAGGTTTTAGCCGTCGGTCGAACACTTTGGGTAATACAAGTGCCAGCGGTACTGTAACTTTTATTGTAAAACCGTCATAACTCGAGAAATACTTAATGAAAATGAACTTTATTATAGTGTTTTTAAAAAAGGCTTTGAAGACAGCTACAAGAATATGTAATAAAAAGTGAGAGGTTCCATTAAAAAAAATTTTAGATTTTAACGATATCTTCTCAAAGTCAATCAAAATCACCAACTTCTTTCCCTCTTGAAATCATAAAATTTTTGTCTAAAACATTTTTGCCTTAAACTTACAGATTTTGAAAAAATCGACTGGATAAATTAAAATTGTCCGCTCTATAGTATTATATTTTTCCAATTTATAGCAAGTATTATTATACTTGAATGACTATATTTTAAAAATATGACGATAAATATATCTCGATTTCTAATATTTTATTAAACAATATTATTCTAATATTTTATTAAACAAGAACAATGTCGGTATGAGTTATTCAAATGTTGCAAAACTTTACGAATGAGAATTTATAATATATTTCTAGTGGAGAAAGAGAGAGAGAGAGAGAGAGAGAGAGAGAGAGAGTGTTTTTCTAAAATATATATTGCCGATTTACAAGTCTGTATGCTATCAAAGAGAATTGATACGTGGAATAAAGAAGATTTGTATTAGTCACTTTGTGTGTGCGTGCGTGCGTGCGTGCGTGCGTGTGTGTGTGTGTGTGTGTGTGTGTGTGTGTGTGTGTGTGTGTGTGTGTGTGTGTGTGTGTGTGTGTGTGTGTGTGTGTGTGTGTGTGT
>Ga0157364_1005661_pt1 | contig 12753 bp, 4 predicted proteins | sample AttsexASBM2_FD_111476 | JGI IMG/M metagenome (GOLD analysis project Ga0157364, IMG submission 111476) | Fungus gardens microbial communities from leaf cutter ant in Ribeirão Preto, State of São Paulo, Brazil - Atta sexdens ASBM2 | ecosystem: Host-associated > Fungi > Mycelium > Unclassified ... | reverse complement strand
TAAATTTTAATAAATGTTTATTTAAATAGTGTCAACATCTACTTAAAATAAATAAATATTTACTCAAGAAAAAAGATTGCTAAATCAAATTAATAGTTTTGTATACAAATAATTTTTATATTTAGTCAACATTTAGTGATATTATTCAAACACATAATTGATTTATTAAAATTTAGTATATTTTATTTCAGTGTATATATAAATGAAGAATGTATAGAAAAATGTACAGAAAAATGTACAGAAAAATTAAAAATTATATATATTTTATTAAACTTTCTGAAAGCTTTCTAAAAAAATTCCGCTTTAAATTAATTAATCTCATCCGAATCTTATCATCAATCTATCCATTAGATCTCCTTTCGGTAACTCGTCATATTTCTCGATTCTTAGCTGAGACGATGCAAGATCAATCAAGCGTATACTCTATGATTGGTACTACCGATCGGACACAGATTTTACCATCGAACGTTACGATCCTGTTTTTCATCGTATCGTGAGATATGGTTGCAATGTCATGCATGCGTGAAAAATGTAGACGACAAGCCAAGTACGTTCGAACGAGACATCGATTCGATTTACGTCCTCGCAATATCACGAATGGCCGAAATTTTCTATATTCACCGATGTGCGATATTGCAAAAATGTGGCAATACACTGGTCTCGAAATAACTGGCAAATCTAAATATCAAATATCTATATTCTAATCAGCGGAATACATTCTCTAGTCAATAAAAAATATAAAAATGATTACAAGTTTATCACATACATACGGATATATTCAAACATTAATAGAACAATAACAAATATAAGTTATTTAAGTATTTCAATTCTTTTAAATTAATCATTCATAAAATCAAATACATAAATAATATATACCAATTCATTTCAAAATCGTAATAGACCAAATAAATATCGAAAGTTTATACTTTTTTTTCTCTAAAAATTAAATCATCAAAAATTTTCCTGCAGATCATAGATACAACGCGAATAAATGTTTACGAGCAGCCGTCTACCTATATATGCAGATATATAAAACGAAAGAAATATTAGTTCGAACAAACCAATTAGGAAAGAATAAGTTTGCTAGTATATCTCTCTTATATAATAATATATAATATATCCCGAAGCTTAGTCGTTGTTTGTCTGATATTCTGAAAAATATATACCCCATCTCTTTCTCTCTCCTTCGGTATGTCATCCAGCGTGTGCAATCGCATCGGAAAGAGTTTCTTAGTCATCTCCCATTAGTCCGACAGAGCCAATTCAAAGTTACGATCTCACAGCGAAAGCAATATAATAAAAGATTACCGAGCGAATAATTGGCCTCTGCTCGCTTCTTCAGACGACACCTTCATTCCAGAAGCAGCGAGTCAATTACAAATGTGCGGTTCGAACCCACATCGTTAAAGAAAGAAAAACGATGACGGAACGGGATGAAATAAAAACGATTGTGTCGAAAATTAAAAGTAACGTAAGCGTGGAGTGTTAATTCAGAACAGTTGACGAAAGTGCGTGCAAGAAACGTCACGCCGACCGTGAAAATCGGGAATAAAAGTCAAAATATACGAAAGTTGGTACTGCTAATTACCTCATTTTCATTCGCACGCTTTTTCGCGTACGCAGTAACGGGTTTCACCATTTTTCGTACTCGATATCCCCAATATCGCGTCGTACATCTTTTGTTGCCAGTTGATTAATTTCACAACGATCGATTGTATCAATATGTATACACGCGTATTCGCTCGTTAATTATTATTTACAATTTGCAATTCGCGCGCGCGCTGCAAAGGTAACAACGAGGTTTCACGAGGTTAAATACATTTGCTCGCGCTATCAATCATCTCCTCCGGTTCGTCCATTATTTTGTCGCAAGTCGTCACGCGATGAAACGCAAAGGGCAGATCAATCCAAGTCTTAACTATCAACGACATAGGGCAAAGATGCCTGATAAGGACACAGTGAACGAAGGTGAACATTTCCGGCCTAAGGAACATTAGCGAAGATCGATTGCCCGGAACTGAAACTCGACATCTTCGCATGGTTTTTCTCGCGCTTCATCTAGTAGATATAGATCATAATCATTTCTTTCGTTTATGCACTTATGTACGTATTGTTCTGCATCTATTTTTGTTCTTGCACTAAGACTGCACTAGAATTTTCTTTCTCGCTTTTGCCAAATATCAAATCTTTATATCTTTTCACTTCAAATTTCAAAAGTGTAATTAGTTCAGCTATATAAAAAGCAAATCTCATAATTACATACGTTATAAAAATTCATGCTCAGAAATCATAAATTATCTTGGACAAATTTTCACAATTTACTGTGAAAATACACACACAGAGAAAAAATTAGTCAACGCAGCTAAAATAGAGTTTGTGGCAGGTAAAATATATTCTTATAATAGAGACAGTTAATGACGTTGCTGCCAAAGCTCAATTTATTAACTACTAAAATTTAGATGTTACAGCAAAAAATATATTGGGAAAGTTCGTGCAAATTTGAAGGAAAATTGAAACGCAGAAGATTTAAATTTTAGTATACATTTATTAAATTATATAGGTTAGTCGGCACGAATTTTCCGGACAGCCCAATATATAATATATATATTCTCTGCTAGAATAAAATGACAATCGACAGCATCCCACAAACAATTACGAATGTTCGGAATGTTCGGTTACGCGGCTAAAATAGTGACGAATAGTTGCTACTTACTACTTATATTAAGTAATTTTAATTTAATTTTGACTGATAAAGTTGGATATCGGCAGCAAATGTATTTTATCTTCAATGGCCAACTTTTATCAATAACAGTAAAATCTGAACTGATATTTAGCTGATATTATTAAGTCCTTTTTTTGCATATGATCCCTGAGAAGTTCACACTAAGAAAAAAATTTTGTTCTATGAACCAAAATTTTGTTGTAACAACAAAAATTTGATTGAAATATACCGAACAAAACTTTCTGATTAAAATAACAAATGTATAACAAATTTTTTTGTTATTTACAAAACAGAGAAATCATTTTTCAAAAGCAAAAATTTTTATTATATAATAAACAAGATATCTGGCTATTAAAAAATGCTTCAACTAAAACATGCTTCTGCTGAAGATTACTAAATTTTTTTCCTAGTGTACAGATGAAATTCTTAGCGTCAAACATCACTACAGAAGCGCCGAGATGAAGGCCATCGCTAGCAAAAATAAGAGATTGCGTCGATGAGCGAATTACTCCAGCATTCTTTCTCTACCGAACGATGGTAGTCTGCAATTATAATGGCGCAGCTGCTTCCACACACAGTGGTCCATACCGGTCTGACCAATTACCTTGTCTGAATGTAATCTACAGTTTCAAGCCCGGTCTTCTAAAGAGGCTCTATCATTAAATGCAACATTTTTAGGACTGCTGATTGCTCCGTTAATTACTCGAGAAAGGCTGGACGCCGCTATGCTGCTTGGTCAAATATCGTCGATTAAACGGAAGATGAAGCACATCTTGACGGTGCGAAAAGCACGGAGGCTTGTCGGTGCGTCGCTAAACGCGTCTTCCAAGCGAACATACAAATGAGCTGTTCGACACGAAGATATATCACTCAATGTATTACTTTGCGCCGTGTTCTCGACTACCTTGTGAGTGTGTGGAATGGACCGTTGCATGAGCTACAATTTAGTGAAGATGAATTCTTTCATACCTGACGTACAATGTTGCCTAATATGGAATTATTTCATTAATATAGTAGAGTTGTGTTGAAATATCGCGCAGCAGCGCCGAAATCAATGTCAAGATCCGCACAATTCAGTACAATTGTATGATATTATGAAACATCCAAGTCTGCCGTAAATTAATAATACGTTATTACTAATTTTATATGAAAGTACCGCAATGTCGCATCACACCCTTCCGCAATTTAAAATCATTCAATCATGCAAATTGCGAGCGCGCTGATAAAGGACATTTAATTGGCGTGCATAATGGTTCGATAAAATTTCGTAAAAGCGCTGGGCCGCTTTACTTCCGTAAATTTTCATACCAATCGCAAAAAAGACGCTCAAAATTAATGACCCTGAATCTTTTTTTATGGACTCACTTATCAAACCAGCAATTTATTGGTGTTGGGCTATGTACGCAGGATACCGTCAACTAAAATATGCAGAAGTGGACTCACCTGAAACAAAGAAACAAATACAATTGTTACAGTAAAAGTTGAAACACGAAATTGTCATTCGTAAATTTTTATAATCCTTTTCTCTCTCTCCCTCTCTCTCCCTCTCTCTCTCTCTCTCTCTCTCGCTCGCTCGCTCGTTCTCGCTCTCGCTCTCGCTCTCTCTCAATCCCTTCTACTATATTCAATAATAATAAGATATATAAGTTATTCCTAATATGTGCAAATATTTTGGATCAAATTAAAACGTTATTTTAATTTTAATTTAAAGACATTGATTACAGTTTCTAATTATAAACAACTAAAGATTAACTCTTCGCATATTAAAATTCAAATATGTAAATGTGTAATAAAATTATATTATTTATCAATTAATTCTTGATGAATTTTGCTTCAAAAGTTGCTTCATTATGACCTTATTAACTAATGTAAAATATTTAATTTTGAAAGAAGTGGTGAAAAAGTGGCTAATTAATTTTCTTTTAAAGAAGGATTAAATCAAATTCGTTAGGAAATCTGTAACTATTAAAAAGTACAAAACTTTTTATTACAACTTATATATATATATATATGTGTGTGTGTGTGTGTGTGTGTGTGTGTGTGTGTGTGTGTGTGTGTGTGTGTGTGTGTGTGTGTGTGTGCGCGCGCGCGCGCGCGCGTGTGTCTCGATAAAAATGGCAAAAATTTGCATAATATTTTATTACAACGAAAACAGTCACGTGCATGTCTGACGGTAATATTTGCGAAATTAAGAATTATTTTTAACGATTCCCTTGCAGTAGCACGCGGGTCGCCTTCCTTCTGCCATTATGAACCGTAATTGCCCATAGCCGTGTACGTCTCAAGCGATTCTGCCATCATCGTGCGATATGCGATTAAACCGGATTAGCATAATTTTTATATTTAAGAAGAGGATATCCGCTCGTGCATTTTCGCTGTCTCTCTCCTTTTCTATCCTTTTCTCTCTTATGCTACTTGTATCACGAATATACATTCATAAAATCATAATCGTTAACGATGTCGGAGAATGCAAAGCGACGGGGATCGCTTTTCTTTTCTCCGCCGGGGGCAGTAATTGCCTCGTCTTATACGCTCCGAGCAATTCCGCTTCTAACTCTCGCGCTCGGAATGAGAAAAAGCAGTCAATAGATTTCAGCCGGCTCGACATCGCGTCGACCGATCGTATAACGCTCGACCATTTCTGTCCAGTTCTCCATCACCTCTTCCTGTTCTGCCAGCCCCTGTCCTCTCTACATCCCCCAATCGCTAATTAATTTTACATCCCCGTAAAACGGCCAGACTGGCTTGGCATCACTAAAAAGCTCTTCGGCGGGGCATATACGTCAAACACGTATAACTTATATCTACGAACATCTCCACGAATTGGTGCGAGCCTCTTCCGCAAGAAACACGATTCGACCGTTCAACGAATCCGATTCATGGATATGTATAGATGCTGACGAAGGGAGAGCCGAGGGTAGAAAAGAGAAAGGAGAGGAGTTTGACCGAGGATCGTTCCGATTTTTGTTCGAACCAAACCGAAGAAGTGTGGAGGGTCGAGAGCATGGAGGTGGCGAGTGATAAATGGACGGGATTCAATTTGAGGCCAATCAACATTCTTGTCCTCTCCTCTCCTGTCTCACTCCCTGTCTTGTCCGTGTGTCTACCTTTTCGTCGTTCCCCGACTGTCTTTCGCTTTTTCTCGCGCGTTCGCTACCTGTGTCGAGCGCGAGGTAATATCGTGCCCGCCACGGGACCCGTGTCCCGTATTTTTCTATTATTCTATGACCCGTACAAGAGAGAGAGTACCGAAGTAAGTACAATACGTGTTCACGTAGACACAGCTATGTAACTGGCCGTTGCTGGGATGTCAGAAGAACCTTTTTCCTTTCCGAAAAATATTGCCCGAAGCTATACAAACTGCAGAGTAGTTACTATTTATATAACGAAATGGATGTTATGGGGATCATGAAGCGAATTTCGGTTGCGGCCAAATATTATGATTCACGCAGCAATTGATTGCTATTTGTACATTGATGCATAGAAGATACATGTATGCGTATTATACTTGATAATTATATAGTGCGTGCTACGATGATGAACGATTGTTTGCGAATGGAAATGATACCAAACTGAAATATTGCCATAGATAGTTATTATGCGATAATACTGTTTCCCTTAAATTCTCGAAAACTTTTTTTGATTTGATATGATATTTTATAGATACATTTAAAAACTTTAAATAAAAATTATTAAAAATACGTAAAACGTTATACGACAACATACGCAGAAGTTTATTTAATAAAAAAAGTTGATTACTTTATTCTCAATAAACGATCGCTATTTCTTGTCACGGTACATAAACTGTAACATTTATTTATGAAATAACGCCCGATTGTCAGCATACGCTCGTTTATTAATTATGCATTTATTAAAGCGACCATAATATATTGGTAAATATATCAAAAACTTTTAGAGCACCCTAATTAAAAGAGCGCACATTAATTAAATTTTTTTAAAAATAGTAAAACATAAAATTAACATAACTTTACCTTCAAAGAATTGCACAGTACATAAATGCTAATTTATGCTAATATAATGAATACTACGTTGCTAATAGCTATAAGTATATCTCAATTGCAAGATTATGTCGTATCGATTACGAGCTTTTTCAATGCGTCAACAGTCTCGCCAACAAACAACTAGACTCTAACGATACACGAGATGAGAGAATTGGAATTTACGCTTATCAACATGCGCAACCCTTTTGGCGAGATCGCACGGTTAGAACTTGACGGTTGCGAAAGCGTCAGTACACGACGTAAGCTTCCTTAAGACGAAATATGCCTTCCTTCACTTCGTTGCTCACCCCACAGTGCTCGATTCAAGCGTGAAAACTTCTGCTCACTGGGGATAGGGTGCCCGCTGCTGCTTGTAGCTGCCTAATATTGAAGCAATGTAAGCTGTGCGTTATAATGGTAGCATAGCGGTAGTGCTATTGCTACAGCAGCAACCGCCGGCATCGAACATACATCCAGTGCGCGCATTATTTAAGTATGCAACCATATCGATTCGATCTATCGCGGCGACCCGTGTTATCCAGGCATGCTATTATATTCTGTGAAGTTTCTCGATGTGTAACAAGCACAGATTGAGGATAAGAGTTCATCGTCGCTTACGATCGTTATCGATACCGTTATCAAATAACGTAATAATCACTCGATAGTTTCAGATCGACCAAGAAATTATGGCTAAATCGTGTACGTGTACTGAAATAGGAATGCTTCTCGAGCAACGTGCATAAATCTCTTGAAATATTCAGCGAGTTGTCTGTCATGCAGTAAATCAAATATGTAGGTAAGAAAACAGAAGCATATATACGCATGTATATGTAGAAGAAGTTGCCGAAGTGCAGCTAGACTCCGCCGGAGACGACGTATGATGCGCACGAAGGAAAAACTAATTTCACCTAAACAAACAAAGAGATTCCTCTATTTGCCGGAGTGATCGATCGCGCGACGTAATCTTGAATGCGAAGCACACCCTCGATATAGCGAAACCTTATCTTTTTAGTCCAGGCCCTGCGCGCGATCCCGCATTCGGTATACGCGACAACGGCCTTATATTTTTATTTCATCAGTCGAGACGGTAAGTCTTCGACGGAATCTTTCATCGATCATTCTACGATCAATCGCACGTCATGGAGATTGTTTCTGGGAGGGACTGCTATCCGCTATGTGTCTACGCTCGATGAAGCGAACTTGAAGCCCTGGCCTCTCGTCATCGATCATCGCGTAACCGTGCCACTTCCGAATTTCAAGTACGCGCATACATCGCAATTGGTTACCACGAATTACCTGGGGCGCTTACTGGCACTCGAAGAGGCAATCTAACGTTGATTACGCTCTAATTAATCATTGTGAGATTGCCCCAATTCTAGCACCATGTTGGCATCCACAGCCACGCGATCCCAACATTTTCAACATGTCCGAATAGCAAAATAACTAATTATTATTCGTCGACTTGAAAAGATCCCTGCAAGATTGGGACAATATAGAGACATAACGAGCAACGAGATGAGAAAATCTAATTACATCAATTAGAAAATCTAATTACGTCAATTTTGTAAACTGAATAATCGCAAAGGATAAAGTATGTATCGCTTTTAAAGTACGTATTACGTTGAAAAAAAAAAGAAGTTGCTGCGCATAAACACGAGTTTCGCAATAATTTTATGCACGTGCTCCTGAAAAGTTTTGGTAAGTGGTGGAAATCGAGTATCAAAGTTACGCGACGCTATGGCGGTAAGGAAATGAGATCAACGAGTTGTAAAATCACGAAGCTTTGAAAGTCTCGTAAAGATGCCGCGTTCCCGCGGGAATCGTACATGGTCGGATGCATTCTGAAAGAATACGTAAAAATCATCGTTGCACGCTTATAAGATAAACCCGTATAATAACACGTTTAATATTGTTAAATTATTTTTATAACCGATAAATATATACAACAATTTAAATTCAGTCAGAGAAGCAAAATTAATTTAAAGTAAATTACTTTCTTAGAAGATTTCCCTTCAAGTAGTGAAGTAAATTAAATCAAAGTCTCCAACTTTATACCACCAGACAGGTTCTCGTTAAATATTTACGTTAAATATTCAACGTAACACTACGGTAAATTTTAACTGACTTTATTCTGAAAATTAGATTTATCTGAAACGTATGTGGATCCCAATAAATTTGTTATATCACATAATTTCAGATTTGTCAAATTCGTTTATTCTTGAAACGCATTCTAAATTATAATAAAGGTTATATGTCATCAACAGTCGCAATTGCACACATGGAATCTGTGTGATTATATTTGACTTCTTAACCAATACCAAGCCTGTATGTATAGAACGCCAGTTGAGACAGTATAAGGGCTTAGATAGCTGGTGAAACTCGTAATGAAATTCCTAGCATTATTAATATTGCTGAGATGGGATAGGAATAGCAGTCAGCCATATCGTGTTCAACTAGTGAGGAGGATCAAATCGCTGTCAAGCTATGTGCTAGGCAGGGCGTTCAAGTTCGTCTCAAAGCTCGGAAAGCTCGATGTATACTACGATGATACTCATGTGAATCTAACGTGAATAATAGAAGCTTCAAATAGAGATATGGAGGATTTTCTACAAACCAATTTAACTAAACTCAAAACGGTATCTATCAGATTGTCAGTTGTATTTAGATTTTATTTGCATCATCGTAGAGAATAGAAAATACAAACGAAACTACTCGATATAATCGAAAATGTACGAAGAAATGTACGAATCAAAAGCTAATTTCATAGATCAATGAAATACTCCAATTGTACAATAGTACCGCGTGAGAGGGCCAAAGTAACTTCGAACCGAGTTAAGCAACGGTGTGGAAGACGTTGAGCATAACCGACTAGTCAGAATTCAAAGCCGAAAAGCAGATCACGTGCAACTGAATCGATTGTTCTTAGTTGCGGTCGCTATAAATGGAAAGCCTTGTACACAACTCCGTAATGTCACGTCGTAATTGTTGGAAAACTTTGTTCGTACAATTCTACATGTTAATTTATTTCACATACCTATATACATGCACATACATAAGAGGCACGTATTTAACTTAAATCGACCAAATTAAAATGATCTTTTACGTTTCTTTTTTGCCATGTTCTTACACCCGTTTTTATACAAGAAAGATGAGAGATGAGGCGCGCCTTGACTCGCGCTTCCTGATGTTGAGTGAGAATTTCTAGCTAACGTATTCATCCCTTCGGGTACGGAAAACCCGTACTAAGGAAAATCCATGCTCTCTTTCTCTTCTATGCTTCACATCTTTACGTTTAGAACCCACGCGAGAAAAAAAAGAAGTCGATCGCAGAAGGAAGCAGTCGGAGCAGGAACTGAATGCGCGAGGGCACTAATTTGCGAGGAAAGCGTTATTATACGCGGAGTAGCAGCGTCGCCATTAATCATCCCGACGATCGTAGCCCGACATTAATTATCCGAAGCCATTTTCCTCGGTCATGCGGTGGCGACGGCGTCTCTCGGTAGGACGGTTTCCTGGTCTCCGTTGTGTCTCAAAGCGTGGCTACCTCGTTGATAAAGGAAGACCGACGCTTCTCGATGGGGCGGCGTTTGCGTGAAATTGATATGTTATCGCGTTATTAAACGGACATGATCCTAGTGGCTTAGTGTAAACCGTTCCCGCGCGTAAAACCGACCGTTCGAGGAACGGGATCTGAGAACCAGGCTGCATCTCACCGTTCATTCGGCAAACCGTGCAAGCAGGGCTCAAGTTCCTTCCCAAGTTGGATCCTGATCCCGAATCCCGTTATTCTAGCCAGACTCTAGAACAGCAATCTATTCGAATTTTAGACTATATCGATTAAAGCCCTGCATCCTGTCATTTCATTTATTATATCGTAATCATGAATACAATCGTTTCTTTATCGCCGCTCTCTGTCTCCACTTAGCTCGGATAACGATTAAAAATACCAACCGCGAAACCGAATACTTTCATGATTGAAATTTCATTGTACGCGCCACTCTCGAACCCCTCTCGATTGAGGTATCGGTTTTAATAACGATCCGTCAAACGTAACCGCCGGCTGATCTCGAATTAAAGTTTCAACCCATGCGCTTTATGATTGCCGGAATTAGAAGAATTGAACCGTCGAGAGTAGCGGTGATTTTTTTTGCTTCCTGCCGATGCCACGGCACTCGGTTTCGATGATCGTTATTTTTCAGAAGAAGGAAACGTCGTGCAATCCGATCTGTTCGATCGATTCTCCTCGCGAGTGCTATTACGAAACACGTACCGCGAGTATGATGATCTATAGGTCAATCTTCTCGTTTAATCTCGCTGCGCTATTGCGAACTTAGTCACCTACTTCGATCCTGAACTTGTCAACCAGTTGGCAAACTATTGACATGGAACTCGAATTAAAATCTCTTCCCTCTATATCTTTGCTACGACGGTTTTTTATAGATTAGTCAATCGGATTTCGTCAATATTGAGAAGAAACTGTGATGAAAAAACGAACTGGTCTATACAAAAAAAATCAATAAGTTTCAAAGACCAACTTATCCTACTAAAATGTTTCCCTTTCAACCACACGAACGACCAAGCTCATCGACCGAACAAAGTTCCATTACGAAATTATTGCACTTTCCAAATTTCCCTCTCGCCCACCCGTTGTGACGAGATGAAGTTAGACTTTCGCGAAGTTTGGCTATTGCTGTAGTTCCTGCCAGCATACGAGAGTCCATTCATTCAACAAAAGCTACAAATTGCTTATTGTTTTACTCTAATATTATTCTGACCGTTTAATAAGACTGAATCGCTTTGCGACTGCATCGTGTCGTTCGCATAGAAACGTACGGCCACTTAACAAACAATTCGGCACACGTACATATGTATGTATGCATATACCGTTATTGTGCGGAAATTAGATTTACCTTTTTTAGTAGCCGCGGTTAACGCAAAAAAACCATACATAGTAGTATTCATTTGTACGTAAGCTAGTTTTTGTGTGTCGGCCTAGGTGATGACTAATGGCCCATAGAAGGGTGTTCATTGAAGAATTGCGCGCCCTTGGCGCTCTTGTGTACGATTTTTCACGGTTTTCACGCACACTTTGCTTGTTTGGTATTGCGGATGGTAACTCAAAAAAAATCGATTTGACGAGCACGACACAAACGACAAAAAAAATTCAATCCAAATTCCAAGATGATTGATCGAAAGCCGCAAATACAGAAAGCAAGTTTATTAGACTAAAAAAAAAGGAAATCAAACAAAATTATTATGCTTTTTATCCTCTATGCTATTTAACTTACAAAAAAAGTTTTCGAGAACTAATTATTTATTTTCATAAACTACGTCGATACGTTTTTACGTATCGAATTGTCACAATCGGCAAAAATTACATACAACTGGCTGACTATAGCTGGTCCTCCTGTCCTAACAGTCAGCAGAATTTCCCGGTAATCGTTACGGTACTCTGTGGAACCGGTGGAACGAAACTTCGATTTTCGTGCGGCCAAGAACCATCCAATCCTATTTCGTGTTCAATCGGGAATCACGTGGAGCCAGAGCTCTATCTATTTAGTAGAGTCACATATATCTCTTATCAGAGTAAGGAAACGACGGATCGCTATTTCGACGATATGTAGATCCGTTGCAATCGTAGAATTGTCGTTTAGAAGATCATTTCCAAGCACGCCCTAAAGTTCTGGCCGATTTGGGAACCTTAGTCCAACTATAATTAGCGTTAACCTCGCTTGTTCCTAACGACAAACCGCGATAAAAGTCTCGTGGTCTCTTAGCACAAAATAATAGACGAGTGATCTAATGCTGTATTTCGCATAACAATAAATATGCTTTCTCGTGCACACGCCTGTTGGTAATGTAGCTTAAATGAAATTCAAAAAGTAATGACAAAGTAATATGCAATTTGCAAAATTATTTTATTTCAGAAACTCTCTCTCCCCCCCCCCTCTCTCTCTCTCAATTTATTTCTTATGTATTTTGCTCTTCACTATACGAAGAGAATTTTTTTTTAGAGTTTACCCTGAAAAT
>Ga0157364_1005660_pt1 | contig 12754 bp, 9 predicted proteins | sample AttsexASBM2_FD_111476 | JGI IMG/M metagenome (GOLD analysis project Ga0157364, IMG submission 111476) | Fungus gardens microbial communities from leaf cutter ant in Ribeirão Preto, State of São Paulo, Brazil - Atta sexdens ASBM2 | ecosystem: Host-associated > Fungi > Mycelium > Unclassified ... | reverse complement strand
TAAAAATACATAAAAATTATTGTTACTAAGTATTATATTGTGAAATGTTATTGATAAATTGTTAAATAATATGCTCGTTACATATATTACGTTACTATTGATGTATTTTTTATTTTTTTCAAATTGATTTGATGTGTGATAAGAGGATTGACAAGTTAATGATACGGCCAAGAAGGTTCTATATTCGCTGACAAGTGGGGATCTTTAGTAGGAGGGGGGGAAGCGTATAAAAGATTGCGATAGATGTATCATGATCAATCGATCAAACATCAAATATACGTCGTACACTCGTCTCTCAACTAAATCCCTGGTTTGCGGAGCAGACCCTCGTCCCTCGTTTTATCCCTTTAAATTAATGGACTGACGATGCTCGGAAAGCGGAAACAGGTCAACTTTGGAACCTTCCAAACTCTCTCTCTCTCTCTGTATTAATTTTCAAAAACAGCGGAGTTCAGAAGCGTGAAGTTCTTTTAAGTTCTTTTGCTCTCTTATATTAATTCATTTTACGATGCTTGTAAAAATATTTCGATAATTGATAATAACGTCTTATATTTTTTATTATAATCTTAATATTTAACTAACCATTTGAATAGATTTACCTATCTAATGATCTATCACTGTATGATCCATTACTAAATAGATTTCTTTATTGTGCATCACGTCATTCTTCTGAAACTATTAATTACTTTGAAGAAGCATTATTAAAGAAATTATAAGAGAAAGAGAAAGAATCTTCTCAGCGCGTAATCAGCGCGTAACTTACGAAGTTGGTAAACTGTTAAGAACTATATAAATTTTAGATTATACGTCTATTATTTTAATGTCTCGTAAACAATGTCTTATAAGTAGTACTCAATATTATTATAAACTGAGAGAAAACTCATCAAATAAAATTGTTTTTACTTTTTAATTGAATTTGGTAGTATCTCGAATATCCATTCGTAAATTTTTTTGAATTATGCAATTGGAATTCCAACAATGGATTGTATAAAAATACTTTATTCTAGAACTTCCTTTGATTGAGTTACAATTAAATCTATAATGTGAAGTGTTGAAAAAAATAGGGGGATGGCCATTCCATCGTCCTCAATGCTAAATTGTTCCGGTTTAACGGCACTGGTCGAGAGGGACAACCGATGAGATTCATCGAGGGAACGTCACATCCTCCGCAAATTAAAAGCCGGAGAGAGGGTGGCCGATCTGAAATGGAGGTCAAACGACGAGCGAACTAAATTGGAGATATAATCCGAGTGAACCTTGCACTCGCCTTAGTTTTTCGCTTCCCCTGCGACGAAAAAATCGTCGAGTGCTTGCATCCGCGCGATGATGCTGAGGAAATGACGTTTTCGCGAAATCTTCCGTTTTCCCGGAACATTTAGTTTAATTCCTTGAAAGCTTACTTGTTAACAACCTTAATAGCAATGTAAAATTTCTTGATGCAGTAGTATACAAGTAGGTCAATAATCCTTTCTCGTGAATCCTTCGACGTGAAAGCTGAAAAAATTTTCTTTTTTTTCTACAAATAGAATATAAATTATAGAAATCTGTACAATGAAATGCCTCAAAAATGCGAAATGTTGACAAATTTATTATGATTTATATGTATGATTTTGCGTAATTTATTGTGGACATAACTTTGGTTACGTAAATATGATAAAGTCATCTGATAATTGAAAGGCGCGACGCGCGCGCGCTTGTAATCAATATATTTGTTGTTCGCGATGGTTATCTCATAAACAACACAAAAAAAGCATTTCGTCGTATACAAACATGATTATCAGATAACAATAATCGCACGATCACACAATAATGGACAGCCACACGCGTGTCTTTGTGTTATCCATAATAGCGAAGGAACGACAATAAGACGCTTATTCCTTCTTGCCTTATCAGACAAAGTGTTATCGTGGCGCTTTGACGTCACGATCGAATCACGATAAATCACTTAGATGACGGGATCTCCTTTTTTTATCTTTGCGAACTTTTCATTACTCTCTGCTTCCGTAGGATGTGCGAGGACTTTTAAGACGACATCGGCAATCCGTCTTGTAATCTCGCAGAAAATGGAGTTACAACCGGAAAAGGTGCTATTATCGTTGCTAATGAGATTCGTTATGTTATAAAATGTCCACGAATCATAGCGAAAGTTTTCCCTGAGACATCAGAGCTAAGCGATTGTTTATTTATAAGCGAATCGATACGTGGGTGTGTACCGATATTGCGACGAAGGTATCGATCGAGCTGTCTTAAAACAACAATGTGAAATATGCCATTTTCGGTATGTTTGCCGGTGAGAGAATGGACGAAACAACGGACGATCGCCCCCTCATATTTCACGAGATAGTCGATAAAATACCATATTGAGGATACCATGTCATCGGTATATTTACAATCCTTCTATACTTATGATCTTTATTCTATCAAATACCATTATAAAATGTTAAAATATGTGAAGGTATCGATTTCGGTTTAACTCTCTCAATGATCTGTAGTAATTAATACCGAATATATATTCTAGAGTGTAACGTAGTTTGCATATGTTAAAAAAATAATAAAGAATAGATACTTCATATCTGTATATAGTACAATTTAATTTACCGTTAAAATGTCATTTCATAATTATCGTATAATTTTATATTCATCTTTAATACGGAATTTGTACTAAATATACATTTCTTCCCCTTTACTATCTACATCTTTATGGTAGTGGCATTGAATGCCCCGATTTCATTATTGCTATCTTTAACGATCCATCCCAGACGCGAGATGTATTTATATACCACATGCAGGCATGTCCTTCAAGACGCCCGCTTTCCTCTTGACCTTCCACCCCCAATTGCGACTAATCGTTTGCTCGCGATTCTCGATACATAGTTACTTTCGCACATGTCCGCAGACCACCACCACTGTAGCCACCACCAGCATCAGCAGCGGAAACAACAACGAGCGGGGGTGGTGTCCAACCCTCTTGGCGGCCGCTAAGGCCAGGGAAGAGAGAGGGGCGGAAAGAGCACTCGGTCGATCTCTCGTCGTTGCCAGGCGACCAACATCCACCACCAGGCTCTCTCTCACCCCTCGCACCTAACCCTGGAGCGTAATTCCTGAAAACCGGCGCCATGGCGCCATCTACGTCGCGGGATGCTTCACCCTCTCGGGGGTGCCCCCTCGAACCCCGCCGTAGTCGCGCGATGCACCCCGCGACGCTCGGTCCCGCACTTGGAGGCGCCGCCGGTCGACGTACGTTTCGCTTTCGTCGAGCATTGTCCTACCTCGATGATACGTTCGTTGGTTGGAAGGTGGCGGTGAATCCCAGCGAGGACCACCCTCCTTACCGAAGAATTCGTCCTGACGACGTTCGCGAATCATCTCTAATCGGGAATACACGTCGAACGATATTGGGGGTCGTGTCGTCGCCATATTGCTTAGGTACGACCACCTCGAAGCGCGTTTCGCAACACGGTGCGGTGCAACGATACGGTGCGATATTGGTGGTGATGCTTCGTGCGTTCCAAGGGTGTTTTTTGACAATGGCCGCTGATGGCGATACCGCGCGATAACCCTGGTAGCGTGAAGAGAATCGCCCATCCGTTTTCTCTCGCGTTCGTGAATGCGAGGGTCGTTGAACCAGGGGTAAGTCACTAGACGTATCGGTATTGACACGTGCTTTCAGAGAATTCCTCTCTAATTGTTATCAGACTCCCAATTCAGTTATCTAAATTGGATCTCCAATTGAATGCTATTCAAGGATTTGTTTTCAATGCTAAAAGACTGAAGAGATAGAGAGATTTGCATCTTTATTATTATTTGAGAAACCCACACATGTCATTTATTTATATTTAAGGTATAAGATTTTTTGAGAACAAAAAATTCAATCATATTTCTAGAACGATTTTATTAAAGTACTTTCATGAATAACGTATATTCAACAAAATTGAGAAGAGATTTCGTTTCGTTGAATTATAAATAATAACGAAAGTTTGATAATATTTTTAATTTTCCTATCATAAATTACAATTTTGTTATATATTTAAATAGTTAATACATCGTACAATTATTGTTATTTTATTCAATTTAGAAAATATATAACAATGAATATGTTACTAATGCTTAAACGATTTTATCATTCGTTCTACGCAACGATAGAAGCCAGAGAGGAAATAATGATTACCCTTATCTTGATAATGATACTTGATCATACTTGATCATACTTAATATTTGATAATGATACTTTTCAAATATAAATCGGTATTCGATCTCGACATTATCAAGGAAATATTTGAAGCGCTTGATAATAAAATCATGAAACAATAACAATAACGCGTAGGATGGATCAGCATATACAGAATTTCTTTCTCGACTAATAAAAAAATCTGGATGAATACTCAATAATACTGATATTCGTATCGATGTCACGATTTTAGATTTAATTTATGCAGCCTTTTAGCTCGACACGCTACCCTCTTAACCTTTCGACCACCCAATAAATGATGGAATTATTTCCCGCTATTTCTGTCTTGCTCCACCCACACTCTCATGTTTTTTTTTTTTAATGCATCATCATCTCCGAGTCGCTGATAACAAGCGACGGCCTTCGACATTTTTAGCAATTAGTCAACTTCGCAGAAAAGCATCCGGTCGAGTGTTAAAATAAAATAAGGGCGCGCTATTCTAGATAATTTCCGAGCACCGTGACAAATTGATCGATTTTCACCAAGCCTTAATAATAATATGTTTCTTATTTATCTACTTTTATCTTTGATGTTTTATATTAACAAAATTAGTTTTATATATATATATATTTGAATGCTTCTTATAAAGTAAACCATTTTTGTAAAATTACTTTTGATAAAAAAATCTACATGCAAATCTGTTTCATAAAAAAAACATATTAAAATTTAAATATCATTAATCATCATCTCAACAAATAGATATAAATCACAGGCGTAAGAATTACTTATGTAATTCTCTGTTGTGCCAAATCTCTACGACGATTTTCTGACGTGGCGACGTAAATAAATCGCAGCGAAACTCTTCCTGTCTTGGGCTGGGCATATGAGACGAAAAGGGCTATTTGTACAGACAAATTCCCACGAGGGCAGGTGTTTTTCAGCAAGGGAATAAAGGAGAGAAAAGAGGGAATCGCCTTTCTTTCTCTTAAGATCGATTCTCTTTTTGCCGACATTCTTCTCTCTTCCGCATTTCTATTACTTGAACGCGACGCGATTCGTTATACGCCTATAGATCCGTCGTGTCCAATAAATTTATTTAATATCATTGTATTATCATATTACCGCCTTCGTAGGCTTTGTGAAAATATCTTTACACTCGATTATTGAAGTTCTCCGCAAATATATGAGCTATAATAGTCGAACTTTGCAAGAAAACTTTTTCAATCTGAAAGTTTCACGCGTAGATTTTGTTCCCATGCATGCTTATTGTTGCACAAAGTTATGTTTTATCGGCGACAACTCGTAATTTATTTTTATATAACCGATAAATTTAAATATTGAAACTTTGAATTTGACTTTATCAAATTAATTGTAATCACGCATTTTAATTTTTTATTTCTTAGTTTTTCATCTCTTTGATTGATAACGTTTTAGTCTGCTGATTAACCAATCTATAAGAAAAGCATATTTTATTTCTAATAATGTGAAATAATATTATTTATGTTTCCCGTATACGAAGTTGAGCACATCGATAACAAGAAGATTGGGGAAGTTGTGGGTGTCACGAAACTGCCCATGCCGCACCTCACGAATTACAGTTACGCAGGAAGCATCTTTTACTGCCGCAGCAAAGGGGACGATGGGAAAGTCCTTATAAAAAGATATTATAGTTGGTTGCAAGATGAGGGATATACGTAATATTACATCTATATTGTATATATAAGCTTAATGCATCTACTACATAATCTTGATATCCACGAAATTTATATGATTGCTTATGAGTGAATGGATAGTATCGTGTGTATGAGGGTAATCATGAGTAATAGGACACGCGAAGTAAGAATTAGAAATTTCGTGTGATATTAAAAAGTAATTTGTGGATTAAAAAAAAGAAAAGGTTATCGTAAGAATCGTCAGTAATAACATCACACTCGAAATGTTCTCACTATCTCTTTCATCTTTTCTTAGCGGATATTTAACGCTAAGTATTTCTCGTCTCGTCTCATTTCATTGATATTAAATGCGATTTTACAGTAGACAAATCAAGCTCGATGTTAGATGACCACGCGTAGTTAAACCTGTCGCTCTACAGGCAGCTGAGAACTAAGTCTGTATCTTTATCTGATTTTCGCTCAATAATTTACAGAGTATTAGTTGCTCAAACTATACGAAGGATGCTTCATAAATGACACTGAGACATGTCGGAAAAGAAGGAACATTGATTATTCGCGAAAATAAAAATTGGACATCACTTGAACGATCCCCGGTTATATGTTATTAATATCACGATGAATGTGTAATCGAATATTGTAGGATTGGGAAAAATAAAACGAAACGATTGAGACATCGTTATCGTACTGCATACTGAATCTTAATTCAATTTTATCTTCGAAGGATATCCTTCGATGTATTGCTGGTATTACGAGAATATGTATATCGCGCGTCGCGCCGACATTGTCATTTTGCATGACGGAATTCAATCTCATGGGATCAGAGAGAGATATTAATTTAACTGGCATATTTCACGCGTCCGTTGTGCGGTTCGGTGCGACAGTTCACCACCGCAGGGCAAGATTAAAATTAGGATTAATCAAGCAAGATTATCGCCTTCCCCCGCAAGTCACACGATAAGGTGCACGCCTCGTCGTTGAATTGTATTATTTGGCACGATTCACTTTCCGCGGCATCGTAGCGTATGTCGTTGAAAAATAACCCTCGTCGTACACCACCTCTCCGCCAAGGCCTTCGCCGTTCGCGCACGCCGTTCCCTTTATACGCTCGCGAGCGCATAATACGGCCGCGTTGCGGGTCCCGCGGAGCGGCCCGGAGCGGAGAGAGAGAAGATGCTCTCGAAAAAGTGCAGCAACAAAGTTGCGCGGTGCGCACACCCACGTCCGCGAGATCCAGAATGTCAGGGTCGTACCTTAACCCCGCGCTGTCCTTCGTTGCCTTCGTGTATCCACCTTCTCTCTTTTTTTCTTGTCGTCGGGTTGTATTTCCACCGGTGCAGTTACCGGATTTTTTTAATTACTACCTCTACCTCTCTTTCTCTCTCTTTCTCTGATTCTCTCCCTTACTCTCCCTCTCGGGATCACCGTTAAGCACGACACACTGTTAACCGCAGCGCGAATTAAGGTACGGTCACTTAAAAGCAAACCCGTAAACCGACGCCCACGCAGCGGGTACCTGTTATGTACGCACTTGCGTTCAGGGGCGGATCGAAGAATGGAATCGAAGAACGGAATTGAAAAGCGAAGTTCCATTTTCGCGGTTGCGAATTTTGCTGAAATTTTTAAATTCCTTTTATTTAAATTTATTTAAATTTAATCTGTAAAGTACATATATGTACTTGTAAGTACATATATTCATATATATGTACATATGTTACATGTATTATTTTTGTTAAAATGTATCAAAGGTAATTCTTGATTTATGAAGCTATTTTATCGTTGAATAAATTAATAATGCTCTCTCTCTCTCTCTCTCTCTCTCTCTCGGTCTTTATAAGATTTTAAAGATCGATTCATAAACGTAAGTCTTTGCACAGTCGATGTGAACTGATGCGGTCCTGGATGTACAAGTACAGGGTGGCCAGACAGAAAAATCCGGCTCTCTTCTACCGATGAGTGCCACGAATAAGGGCCACATAAAGACGGGTCATAAAACTATGATTTACGTCTTGTCATTGATGCGTTTGCTGTCCGTCGGTCAGTCCACCCATAAGTCCGTCTATCCATCCGTTCATCGTGCGTTCGTCTATACGCACCCATGAGCCCTCCCTCCCTTTCTCCTTCGGTTCACCAACGTCTCTCTTCGTTCCCTCTTATTATCTTTCTTATAGCCTACCTTCTTGTTCTTCTTCTATTTCTTCTTCTTCTTTTGCTTCGTCTTCCTCTTCTCTACCGGTTTCGCCGGATAGCCCCATCGGGCCGGCGATGATCGATTCGTCGCTTGGAAAAAATAGCGTGTCGTTATCATCGCAACTATTATAATCCACTGTGAAATATTGCGTGCGATAGGCGCACGGCGACGAGCGGTTCGACGAAAGCGAAAATTACATCGTGTAAGCAAGTATCCTGCGAGTTCCCGTCTGATCATATCCCATCTGATCTCATTGGATAATTAAATGTTATTTGTAACTCAAGAGTTTTGTTATTATGAGTTTGTATTATGTTACAGTTATCAATAAAAACTCTTTTAATTGTCATAGAAGATGTGTAATGTAAAAGATTTGATTTAAACAATAAAAAATTTATATCTATCTGTGCTATCTGTGCTATCTGAAAACTTAGAAATTTTTATGAAAAATGGAGAAAGTAGGTATGTCATGCAAAAATCTCTCACGTCTCGAATTTATGATTTGATTGCAATTTTGCGTTAGCTTGCCGCGGCAAATGCGATCTTATAAACCTTGCGCGGTTCTTTGTATTTCTTTATGCATTCCTGCTCGAAACATAAGTTATGTATACATGTATGCAGTATGGTCAGTAGGTTATTTAAAGTTTTAACGCAGCCGACTCCCCCGACAAGAGGGTTACGTTTAATGGCGTCTGCGGTTTCCCATCAAACTTCTCCTCATAGCACCTGACATCTCACACTTATATCCCCCAGAATTCCATCATTTCTCATTTGTTTTGTGGAATCCTTTTACCCTGATTTTCTTTCTTGCTTCTACATAAAGAAACGCTCTTAAAATAATCTTCATCATCCTCCCAAAGGATCTCTGAAATAATTTCCTTACGCCATCACTACTTATGTATATGCTTTCTGTAATACATAAAAACAATATGTTTTTATTATACAAATGACAAACAATGCCAAATGAGGGTTACATACGCAATTTAAAAAAAAAATGCGAGATTGTTTTTTCGATAGTTGAGTATATTAAAGTAAAAAAATGGATAAATAATAAAATTTTACTTTTTATTTTATTTTAACTATATTTTGTCATAACATTAATTTCATCTTTAATATTAACAAAAATATCAAATATATATCCCAAAGTTAAAAATTGAATAAATAATAAAATTTTGCTTTTATTTTTAACTATATTTTAGTATACTATATTTAACTATATTTTGTAATACGACGAACTTTATTTTCATATTAACATGAATATGAATTTTATTATTTATATTAACAAGAATGTCGATCGGTTAAATTGTTATTCAGAAAGCGAAACTTATTGTTAAAAATTTTCGAGGAGAGGAAGAAATAGAGCGATTTTGCGGACACCCTGTGTACACTGGTGCATCATAAAGTTTCCATGTTACTCCATTACCGAAGATGACGCAAGTACTACGTCTTAATCGCAGGATTACACGGCTTGGAGTGCGAAAGCTCTGCGCAGGACAACGCAAACACGAATTACGAAATAAAAGTCTGCTGTAGCAACAGCGGCAGCGGTGACTCTCGTCGTGTTGAAAACTTTCAAGTGAAAGCGATCACGCGCGCGCCGCTTGTTAAGACGTCAGTTATCATCGGCTGTAGGTGATTAATCCGACAGGTTGGAGGCGGAATTATAAGACGGCAAAACGCGTTATCGCGGCGATGGCTGTAGCAACAGCGGCGGCGTACGTAAATGTGCGAGATAAAGACGAATATACGTTTGGCCTGCTCGTCCAGTTGGCGACGATACATATATCATGGCACGTACGGGGTTCATCACGGTGATGAGGAAGGACAGAAGTCCATTTATCAGAGGCTCGTTCATAGAAATCTTTCCGAGTGCCGTACGATGACTCAAAGGATATCGTTCCGAGATTATCAAACATCGTTTCATCTTATCTTTTGAGTTTGCGAATTGTAGATGTTCAGATTGCGAGAACTCTCGGTTCTACAGTTTGAAAGCGCTAAAGCGGCAAACGATGCAACGAGATAAATGCAAAGTCAGAAATTAATTAATTAATATAAACGCTTGTCATGATAGTAAACGCGGCTTGAAAATACGTAGCAGGAATCACGGGATGCCTGGAAGGTGGAAAAAGTTTCCCTTGCAATGTTGCTTCTATAACTACATATATCCATGGTCGGATCAAGGCACTTTAAGAAAGCCTGTGTGTAGGGTAGGGGTTCTCAAAGAATAGTAGACTTTACGTAGCTTACATCTTATAATTTTATTATTCAATATTACAAAGCTTTCTTAGACTAAACCGTCTGCTTTATAAATCGTTGCTTTTGTAATAAATGGTCGCACGCATTTCTTTTTCATTCAAATATCAGGATATAATTGATATGCACATACGTTAACTTTGCAGACTTAAAGACAAGATTAATTCTCTCAGGGTATATTTTTATCATTCTCAGCGTAAAGGTACCGAGAGAATTACTTGGCCGTACGAAGACCCGACCCTGCACGCGTACGTCGAGTCGCGACGCGAAGGTGAGCGCGCGGTTAATTTGCATAATCAATTCAAAACGATGAGTCTCGCGCCTCGAACGGATCGGTCATTCTTTTCCCGACGGTCCCCGGTATGGAAGAAAAGCCATTCCTGGCGTTATATAAATTACGGTCGTCTCACCCAAGAGAGCTGCGCGCTCTTATGATTGTTGGAACGGCGCGGCGTTGTGGTACCGAGTAGCAACCGGGGCTCTCGAGTTTCGCCATATAGGTAGTAGCTTCACTTTGATTTGGATCTCTGATTACGCATCTTGAAGCCGACGTGTGTCAAAAGTAAAAAAGCGTAATAAAGAAAAAAGAAGAAAGAGAGAGAGAGAGAGAGAGAGAGAGAGAGAGAGAGAGAAGAAAAGTGAAGAAGGAAAAACCGTGCATGTTGCACACATCGTCAAGCATAAAATCTTTTACGAGCGTTAAAAATCGCCGTAGCATAGCGTCTCGGTGTCATTTCCGCGGTAATTTCGTCCTCTCTTTACCGTTATATCTCGCTGTAGTCATAAACAAGCGAATCCTTCGCCGTTTTAATTTCTTCTTCGTCTTCTCCGATGAAAACGCCTTCACTCTTCTCCCATACGGCCCGCCTTCTTACACGCCCGTCGTCTCTTCGTCGTTCTGTTGTCATCCTTTTTCGGGTTTGTCGCATATGTAACGTTTTATGACATTTACACGCTTGTTAACAAATCCACGTTGTTTTGTCTTTCAGACACTTCTAATAAAAAAATTGCCTGCAAACTTCGAATTGATAGTTTTCCATTATCTTGTCTATTTTGACAAGTTTCGAAAGCGATAATGGAATCATAAAAAATGTATTTCCACGAATTGATTACATAACTTTTTAACACTCTGTCTATTTCGACAAGATTTCAATGATGTGATGGTGTAAATGATATATTCCTTTTTAATATTTGTTAATAAAACATACCATTTCAGTAAAATTAAACAACAATAAATGACCACATATGAATGCAAATTAAGGAAGAGAAGGTCATAACGATAGTGCTTAAATAATATATTTCGGTGTAAATTTATATTTATATACAGTTCTGTAAATTGGGCTTGAAATAATTTTTGGTCTTGAAACGCAATCTTAAACTGAAACTGGGGTAATAATATACAAATTGAATTGACAGGCAATTTAACGATATTGATGTTAATAAGCATGTTAAGCTGTAAATAATTTATTACGAAAATATCCAATAAAATAATTAGCCATCATGATTATATGCTATGTTTTATTTTTTCTGATGGCAATATTATTAATGACCGATCGGGTGATATTTTTCCTGTCGTAGATGTGAGCTACTGAAGGTGGGATTCTCAGGAACCGCGAGGTCCTCGCAATGGAGGCGGGACCAAAACAGCAGCAGCCGCCGCAACAACAGCCTCAGCAACAGCAGCAGCAGTCGCCTCAGCAGCAACAACAACAACAACAACAGCAGCAGCAGCAACAGAATTCACCTAGCAGCATTCAGTCAGCTCAGAGCCAGGCAGTCGTCGGTTCTCAAGGTGGAGCAACTCAAGGTCAAGGTCAGCAGCAGAATGCGGAGGACGCGCTTGCGGCGGCGGAGAACACCCCCGTCAGTGAGGGTGTGCTCCTCGCTCGGATCCATGTGCCCGAGCTGTACGTCAGCAAGTGTCTGCAGTTCCCGAAGGATCAGCTGGTCTGGGACGTGAAGCAGCAATGTCTTGCGTCCTTGCCCAAGGTACGAACGATGTTTTGACGTAGGTAGGAGAGAGGAGTTCTCATGTATATTCCTAGATATCCCGAGGGAAAACCTTGAAAACAGCCTATACGGAGCTGGAGTTATATCGATGTTCTTAACAACGATCGATTCACTCCCGGACTAAAATTTATCTCCCAGCTTCTCGATAGCGCAAGATAGACAGACAGACAGACAGACGGACGGGCGGACAGGCAGGCAGGTTGCGCGGTGGAAGATGAAGGGGAGAAATTGAAAACGGAACGCATTATTCTCTTTCGCGGCAATAAATCCCGCGCGCGTACTTCTCCCGCGTGTTATTCCTGGCCGGACGATCCTTACGTCGGAAATTTATGAAGCCCGTGGCGGATTCTTGTTTTGCTGTCTCCATCGGATGTGCACGAGAGAGCGCGCGCGTTTGCTTGCTTGCTTGCTTGCTTACTTACTTACTTACTTACTTACTTACTTACTTACTTACTTACTTACTT
>Ga0157364_1005659_pt1 | contig 12756 bp, 13 predicted proteins | sample AttsexASBM2_FD_111476 | JGI IMG/M metagenome (GOLD analysis project Ga0157364, IMG submission 111476) | Fungus gardens microbial communities from leaf cutter ant in Ribeirão Preto, State of São Paulo, Brazil - Atta sexdens ASBM2 | ecosystem: Host-associated > Fungi > Mycelium > Unclassified ... | reverse complement strand
TTTTTTTTTTTTTTTTTATTTTTTTATATATATATATATATATATATATATATATATATATATATATATATATATATATAAGGGTGATGATTCATTTGTATGTTTTTATCACACGACAAATTTTTCAAGCCTGTTGATTGGCTATGGGATAGAGAGATCCAAGGATCTCTCTGTTCTACATACGTTTGTCGTGAAATAGCACCCTAAAAAATGTTGATGTCACACTCAAATAACTTATTCTTAATATTTTATTCAAATTTAATTTTCTAAAACAAGGCATAACAATGCAAAAAGTTAAAATCTTCATTTTTCTATGCATATAAAACTTGTATAAATTTTTAAAAGCTTTAACAATGTATACAAACGCATACACATATAAAAGTGATTCATTCTCAATATATTATTCAGTTTGATTTTCTGAAATAAGACATAGGTATCGTTTAATAAAAGTCGTCCTTTACTCATATTGAAGAGTACTCCAAGTACTCCGAATTCTTAAAATATCCATAAAAGGCAAGAACGTGAACCGATCCCTTCCTCGTGTATCCTCCGGAAGCGAGCGTCGTCAATGGAATCGCGAGCCGGTTCATCGCATGCACACGATAATCGTGAAATGAAATGTCACTTACGCGAGCCCCATCTTTGAGCATCTGCGCCACGCCAGGCGCCTTCGGTATGTGCATAGCCATTTTTGTTGGAGATTTCGAAAAATCGTTTCTTTGATCGTTGTGTGACACCACGTTCTCACGTTTCCAAACAGGATGGAAATTAGGACCAATCTTTCATATTATGAACGAGACATTGAAAAAAGCGCCTCTAGTAGAAGCTGAAGTCAACTAAATCAATGTGGCATTTCCTACTATTATTATTATTTATTAAGATGCCTTTTCAAAAGGCCACATGAAAATTGAAAAATGCTTAATCATTGGAGAATATTGATCACGTGATCTTTTTGACGCTATGAATGAAAGCCGAGCTTCAACATGAAATTATATTATTATATTTGTTGCATTTTATATTTTGTATCTGATAAATATCATATTTTTGTTTCGTATAATCCTCCTTTCATTTTTCTGTAATTTTATAAATTATGTATTTACATAAAATATATATATTTCGAGAAGAAAAATCATTGCTCAAGTTTTGTTTCTTTTTTAATTTCAAAGATTTTTTATGTCTACATAAAAAGAACAGAAAAGATATAAATTTTGAATTGTAGCACACTTATTCTCTGTTATAATTTATTAGTTACTATTTGAAATATATAGAAATTTATAGGCTTTCATGGAAACGAATGTTTGCACGGCTCCCGCGTCTCGTTACTCTGCTTTTGAACAGCCATAAAAAAAATCCCGCGATAACCTACTTGCTGGCATTTATCTCGCTTAGCCTTTCGTGCTCCGGCTACTTATTGTCATACAATTTATTATATCATTGCATTAATGTCAATGTTTGAATTATGATACATATTTTTTGAGACGAATTTTAAACAGGCTTTCTAGGTATCTGAACAAAATACATTATTCTGTTCTTCGCAATGAATGTTCACAAGTCGATTTTAAGTTGAAGATTTTAAGTTTAAGACAAGTTGATTTTAACAGATCGTATCTTCCCATGTTTTAGAATTTATCAGAAGGGATTATCGTTTGAGGACTTAGCAAAAGTACACTGAAACCATGACAAACACTGGAGGTAAAGTAATCGCCAATTTGCGACAAAAGTTCATGTCGCCAAAGGTGTTGCGATGGTTCCCTGGGCATATGACGAAGGGTCTAAGACAGATGCAGCAGCGATTGAAAAATATCGATTGCATTCTAGAAGTTCACGACGCTCGGGTACCAATCTCCGGACGTTATGCAGACTTTAGCAGAACTTTGACCGGCTTGAAGCCACATATACTTGTACTAAGCAAAAAAGATCTAGCTGATACGACATACACAGACAGTATAGTCTCTATGTTGAATAGAGAAGGACTGTCCAACATAATCTTTACAAACCTGAAAAATCAACATTGCAAAGGCATGAAGCAGATTTTGCCTCTAGCCAAGAAGTTGATATTAAATTCACAACGTTACAATAGAATGAAAGAAGAGTCTTACTCCATGATGGTCATTGGTGTACCCAATGTTGGAAAATCCTCTCTGATTAATTGTTTGAGAAACAATCATCTTCGTCTTTCGGGCAAAGCTACTCCTGTTGGTGCGACGGCTGGTATCACTCGAGCCGTAATGACTCATATAAAAATATCAGAGGAACCTGTAGTATATCTAATTGATACTCCAGGTATCCTAGCTCCTTCCATTAATGACATTCATACTGGCTTTAAGCTGGCTTTAGTGGGATGTCTGCAAGATCATGTAGCAGGATCGCATCTGCTTGCAGATTACCTATTATATTGGCTGAATAAAAATGGCAGATTTGAATATGTAGAGAAATTAGGTTTGCCAGAAGCAAATGATAATGTGTCATATGTACTCACATTTATTGCTGCAAAGTTGGAAAAAACCGTGAAAATAAAAACTTACAACAATCAAAAACAAGTCATGCCTGATTTAAAATTCGCAGCAGACTACTTCATTAGTTTATTTAGGAAAGGAGACTTTGGATCCTATTGTTTAGATATAGATTTACTAGAGACCTCACAAAATTGCAAAGTTAATTTAGCGTAATAATAATTGTCTATGTAAATATTGTGTATTTATTTATAGAAATAGTTTTTCATCAAATCAAATACAAATCTTTGTAATTTTCCATGACATCTGATATTTGATCCTAAATGAGAAAATAACCTTAAAAAAGTTACCTTTCTGCTACACATTATTTTTAAATAAAATTGAATAACATTCGATTATTATTAAGATACTGAATTTTATTTTGTTGTGAATATCTTGTATATGATGTAAAAAAAATTCTTTTCATAAATTCTTTTCATAAATTAAAAAGCTGATAAATGTATTAAAATAATCCTTAAATAAAAAAAGAGTATAATTGCATCAGATATTGTCCCCACCAGTTTTATAGTCCTGTTACTTTCTGTAACTGCTTTCCGCGAAAGTAGGACAATCGTTTACTACACCTGGAAGACTTCTTTCATATGTTTTCCATATGTTTTCATTGCGTTACCTTTAAAATCTACACGGGAACATATTCCATTATATTATTATGACATAAAATAATCGAGCAATTAAATCCTATTTAAAAGATTGTCCTATTTAAAAGATTTATCGTTATATCAATATCGTGGGGAATCTCAAGCCTGCAAATCACGAACTTTCTTTAAATTTTTCAAACTTAAAGACACTTGAATCATCACTCGAGCTAACGCTTCTCTCGAAATTGATTTTTAGCAAAAATGTTTGCGAGGGTAACGTTTTATCCAACCTTGCTTTATAACATTGTTATGGAAAAAATTACGACTCGGAATTGGTACGATAGAATAGACGAGACTGTTATATTGGGCGCCTTACCACTTCGACGAACAACTAAACAGGTATGATTTTGTAAATTTATTTTTATAATAACAAATTATAAATCAATAAAATATTTTATATATATTATAGAAAATCACAGTAATATCTTGCATTTATGCCTTCATAGTTTTTTATTTTATATCTTTCTTATATTATCTTATTTTATCTGCATTTATTTTTTAATAATGTTATAAAACATACATTATTACAATATTTAATGTTTTAGTTTCAAAATAATTTTTAATTTTAGTCTATAATATAATGGGCCTATTCTTCTATGTAATAATATACATTAAGAATATGTCAGAAATATATCAATTATTTAAACAAATAAAGTTCATGCGTAATCTAAGTTACAAATATTCAAGTAGTGTTATATACAATTTATATTTTACACTTCTGTTCTTTTTTCTTTCAGTTGATAGACGATGAAAATATAAAAGCTGTTGTGTCTATGAATGAAGATTATGAATTGTCTTTAGTATCAAATGCAGAAAAGGTACGCGGTTAAATAAAATTTAAATTTGGAAAGTGAATTAATATGAAAGTTAGCAAAATAGAAACATATACTTGTATAATAATACTTTTTTTCTCCATCCAGGAATGGCGCAGGTATAACATAGAATTTTTACAGTTGTCTACAGTAGACATCTTTCAAGCACCTTCGCAGGAAAAATTACAGGACGGTGTAAATTTTATTAATAAATTCCGCAATGTATCAGATAAAAAATTAGATAATCCAGGTTACGACAATACAAATCACAACCAATATGGCACAGTTTATGTTCATTGTAAAGCAGGAAGAACAAGAAGTGCAACATTGGTCGCGTGCTATTTAATAACAGTGAGATCATATGGCATGATTTTAATGCAAAACTAAGAGACTTTTAGTCATTGATGGTGAAATATTTTTTTTCGTTTTTCTAGAAAAATAATTGGACTCCTGAAGAAGCGGTTAATTACATGCGAACGAAGAGACCACATATATTGCTTCATACAGCACAATGGTCTGCGCTGAAGCAATTTTATGCGAAACATGTACAATATCCTAGCTAAAACTTTTTTATATATTTGTTGATGTTACTTTATAACAAATGAAAAGTATAAATAGATAAACAAAGACTAATTTATTTAGATACTACGCTAAATTACATATCCTAAATTATATATCCATTCAAATATATCCATTCACTCAAAGAGTGAAGAGATAAAATGCAGTATAAAAATAAATCGTTCATTGATTTTTATTATTAGTGAGCTCAATTTTTTTTACATGCGCAGATGCAAATTTGGTAGCTTCTGTAATTGCTTCTTCCATACGTATCTGAAAATTCTGTGATACTTTTGTAGATTTCATACTTGCGACCAACATAGGTTTGAATCCCTTGATAGATCCATATTCTGCATTAAAAATTTGAAGGATGATATTCATCCAAGTTTGTGCATTAAATGCACTAGAAGCTATTTCCTAAACACAATAATAAGAGTTTATTTACATTGTTTACGTTTTGATATATATATAAATTCCATTTATTATATTGTTATGATTTATATTGAAATGTATACTTATAAACATATGAATAAAATATACCTGTGGCATGGAACATCTTGCTTTTACGAATCCATTTGTACATGACAGAATTAAAATTGGCATCTCAGAAAAGAGAGATACAACTTCATGCAATGACAAATATGTGGGATTTTTATTCAGACAATACACAATAAAACAAGATGATGAATCCGTGGCATCAATGATTTCATGAGTTATAGAATCTCTATTAAAAATCATTATTAAATATTCAGAATTAAATAGATTACTCATGTATACATATATAATATTACACATACTTTTCAATTTCTTTCTCTCGCAGCCATGCTATCTTGCTCAAATTCTCCAGCTGTGTCAAACATTTCTCTTTAATCAAGTAAGGTAATGGTACTTGTATATCCTGAGCATTAATTTCTTGTTTTATTCGATTTAATTTTGTATTAAATAGCTCATATATGAATTTGCCACTTCGTAAAATATATTCTAGCTCTGCAATCCTCTGACATATATTTTCACCAGCTTGTTTCATATGTAAAGCTCCCGGACCAACAACAGCCTTAACAATGCGTTTTGTTGCTCCTTTTGAGGTATATGTTAAAAAGCAGAAGTGTTGCAGTACATCAGTATTATGTACATGCGTACCGCAACACGCTTCCCTAAAAATACATAATTGATATTAACGTAAAGTCTAGTTTAGAAAATTTGATGTTTAAAATTCAGATTCACTAACTTTGCTTTCAAATCATCAGTATTAATTTCAATGATTTTAATGTCTGTGTAAGGATATATCTCTCCTGGAAGTAACATAACATCATTTTGCTTTAATAATTCAAGCGAATTCACAGTTTGCACAGTCGTTACAGCACGAGACTGTATGACATTATTAATACAATCTTCTATTGTCTCCATTTGTTCTAATGTAAGTTGTTCGCCTAACGAATTAAATTGAAATTTTAAACTATCCATATCGACTGTACATCCACGTTGATAAATTATTTGCATAACTTGTTTTAAGGCTGCATTCAATAAATGTGCTGCTGTATGATGTTTCATCGCTCCAATACGAATATTTGATTCTATATTGACTAGACAATCATCGTCTATTTGTAAATGCAGCTCCGATATACTTGAAAACAGATTTGTGTATTGATTATGAACTTTTTACAATTAAAAGATAATTAAAAAATAATTAAAATGAGTTTTATAATTATTTAAATATATCTAAATGTAAAAAATATGAGACACTTACGGTAAATCTGTTTTAGCAAAATATCCAGAATGAATCACATAGCTATTTACTTTTCTAACATTGTCTATATTAAAAAGTAGATTCTTAATACGAATATTCCCTTTATCTGAAATTTGGCCACCTTCTAATGAATAACATATAGTCTTGTCCAAAATAATTCCAATCTTATCTGTACTATTTAATATTTCATCGATATTTACAACTGTTTTATTATTAGTATTATTAGTTTTTATATCGGAATAATTTTTACTTGCAACTAATTCACCTACGATATACAACATAAATCCAATTTTAGAGTTGAATGATATAAGCAGTTAAATAATTGGAATATATGATAAAAATGTACATAATTTATTTTAATATTACCGTTGACAATAATTCCAATGAGTTTACTGTTAAGTACTGGAAATTCGTAGGTATTTCCATTATACGTATAATTATACTTGAATGAATCATCTGTCTTAGGTACATGATTTTTTTTAAGTATTCCTAAAGATTCTTTAGTAATTACAGTACTATGTTTGTCTAATCCAATTCTTGACTGATATTTACGATTATCAAGTTGCTTTTCAAAATCAATTTCATCAAAGTATAAACATTCGATTTGTGCCAGTTCCGCTATAGTTTCTGAATTCAGACCGTATGTATCATACAGCTTAAATGCGACAGTTCCAGATAATACATTAGTTTTACGTCTGTAAATAATATTATGTGTACTAATTTATTATGTCAAATTAAGGTGTAAAAAAAGGTACAATTAGAAAAAAATATCTTACAATTCTTTCAATATGGATTGTAGATCTTTATAGCCATCAACTAAACCAGGAGCCATCCAATCAGTAACTGCTATTAATTCGGGACGAGTTTTAATCATCTCATTCCACATTTTACCAGAAGTATTTCGTAATCTTTTGAATAAATCTTCTTCAAAATCTATTATTCTTTGTACCTAACAAATTACATCTAGTATATTAATTTAAGATTATGTAAACTATATCTCAATAAGATGAGCTTAAAAATTTCATTTTTTTATACATTTTAGTCGTTTTAATCTTAATTATTTTACCTGTTTTAAATTAGTGTGCAATTCTGGATAAGTTACACCCAAATTATCAGCTACATTGCAAGCAAGTTCTGAAATTATACTAGATTTTCTGAAGATTTTCTCTCCTACATCCATTGCATGTCGCAATATTTTTCGCAGTTTTGGACTGAAATATATATATATATAAAATTATTAAATATAATATAGTATAATAAAAAAAGTATAGTATAAATATATATATATATATATATTTATATATATATATATATATATATACTATATTATATTTAACAATTTTATATTAGATATGGGAAAAAGTTCGTGACGTTTTTAATGCCATCTAACGGGAAAAACGCCACGAACTTTTTCCCATACCTAATATATATGTATATATATATATATATATATATATTTGATTATAGATTAGTACTACAAAATCATACTGTTGTTCAGGTAACATATTATCAGCCAATGCAACAGTAATCATTCTTGTGTGATCAGCTAGAATTCTGTAACCATAATCAAGTGATAATTCTGTAACCATAGTTTTGCCTGTGTCATCGTCAAATGTTCCCTTATATTCTGGTGCGTTCGAATGCTTTTGTATTGCATCGAATAATGGCTGGAAGAGATCTGTATCATAATTTGATTTTTTTCCTTGTAGAAAAGTAACTAATCGTTCAAGTCCCATGCCTGTATCAACATGATGGTTTGGTAAAGGTACTATATATCCATTTGTAAGCCTAACATAAAATATGATATTGAATAGACTATGCAATTTCATAATAATACAATTAATAAGCTCTTCATGATGTTATATAAAAAAGAAAATTTCAAATATTTAAATTCAAAGATATTTAAAAATATATATAGTATATTATATGGATATAATTGATTTAATTGATTTAAAAGATTTAAAATATTTAATAAGTACATATAATAATTGATAATTCACCTTTCACATTGTATAAAAACTATGTTCCATAATTCCATAAGATCAGCATATCCCTTATTCACTCGTTCGGCTTGATTAGTTGATCGTTTCATATAGTCAACATGTATCTCTGTACAAGGTCCACAAGGACCTGATACCCCCATTTCCCAGAAATTATCTTGCATACCAAAAGGTAAAATTTTATATTCTGGAAGACCGAGTCTCAACCAAATATCTTTGCATTCCAGATCCGGACTCATGCCTAGTTCCTCATTACCACCAAAATATGTTACATATAAATATTCTATAGGTATGCCATATACGTTCGTTAAAAGGTTCCAAGCATATAAGCAAGCATCCTCCTAAAGTCAGTTCATTACATAAATAAATATTATAAGTATAAACCAGTGAAAATAGCATTACAGTTCTTTCGTACTTTAAAATAATATCCAAAATCATACTTTAAAATAATCTCCAAAAGACCAGTTACCAAGCATTTCAAAAAAAGTATGATGATAACTATCTTTGCCAACAATACTTAAATCATTGTGCTTTCCACCGACTCTGATACACTTCTGTGAGTTTGCAACTTTTGTCACAGAAGGTTTATAATAATCTAAGAAAATCCCTTTAAACTGAAAAGAATAAAAATAAAAGTATTCATTATAGCAGACTTGTTATTACAAATTTCTCAAAACTAAAAAGTATGACATACTTGATTCATGCCAGCATTGATAAATGCCAGCGAATGATCAGTAATCGGAGAGACGGGGCTGGAACGAATAAAATTGTGCTTTAAGTCCTTCGTGAAGTAATCTAAAAAGTCATTTCTGATGAGGTTAGCCGATTTGTTGTTGAACTGACTGTATGAGCGAATCAACTTAAGGAAAATCATCTTCCTTGTTATGGAATTTGTCGTCGTCCGTAATCAACATAATACGAAACAATTAGTTTTCGTAAAACAATGTAGGAATACACATGAGTGCAGCAGAAGTCATCATGTCATGTAGCTGAACATGATTAAGATGGTTAGGATAATACTCGTGTAGTAGTTCTAAACAATCTAAATGACTACATCCAAATCATGTAGCATCATGCGCATAATCCATTCAAAACGAGTCTTATTATATACTGATGAGGTTTAATTAACTGTAGGTTTGTCACCGATGAAGAACCGATAGGAAAATGCGCGAGGTTTAATTAACTGTAGATTTGTCACCGATGAAGAATCGATAGGAAAAAATTTTATTTTGAATGTAGCGCCAAGTTTGACATTTTAGATTGCGTTCGAGAATACACATCGCGAATACCTGCAGATATTAATTTACCCTTGTTCAACATTCATGTAAATAACAAGGATAAAATGGGATAGAATGATATATTTTATGTGTAGCCAGTTGATGTGTATTTCCGAACGCAGCTTTGCTTCTTTTGAGTCGTGCGCTCCTAATATCCAGAAATCGGCCGCTGAATTTTAATATTTGAACTGATATATAATTTGCTTCAGACTGTTCAAAAATATGAATATATATCTATTATTTTCTCTCTAAAATGAGGAAAATATTGCGACATTTTTAATTTTACCTTTTCTTTTCTTCAGACAGCCTTCTTATGAATGTTAATTCATATTATTACTAAAAATATAAAATATTTTTTTATTTTTAAGGTTTCTAAGTAGTTATCACAGCCATTTGAATAAAACGAAATGATGCGATCGCTTTAAAACAATTGTAAAAATAGACGAAAGCTATCCTTATCTCTCCCCCCTTCCCCTCGACAGTTAGTAAACAATCATAAAAAGTGATAAAAACGTAAGTGACGCAAGTGCTTTTATTCAATGCGCATGCATATATTTTTATTCACACATACCTTTTATCACATACCTTTTTACGATTATTTATTGACTATCAAGGATATTGACTGGAGAGGATAAACATAGAGTTTTCATCTATTTTTATATACGTTTTAACATGATGTCATTATTTTATTTTATCCAAATTATTTACAAATGTCACATAACAAAAATTAACGTGTAATTTCTCGCTTCTAATGTCATGATTCAATATAACTGTAGTGATACTCAGGAGCTTTAAATAAATGTTTTTTATTAAGAAATATACATATTATATATACATAGCGTTTTAAATATAATAATATTAATAATTCTATCATCGGTTATGAGATTACTTTTACGTTACATGATATTTAAGACAAATATTTTTAATAGTACATAAATAGCATTATGTTATACATGCAATACTATACACTTAAATCAGATGGAATTTTTTCTAAAAATTTTTTTTTTTCTATTATACATCTTTAACGCACACATCGTTTCAATATGCAGCAGTCTTTAGATAAATTACGTTGTATTATTCTAAACTTTCTATCTCAAATCAATTCAGAAATAAGAAATTATAATTATAATATCGATCTATAAAATACATCAAATCTTAAATTTAATCCTCAATTTCTAAAAGATCGCCACCCATGGCTTTCCAAAAGGCGGTAACTACTTGTTCTGCTACTAGGCGCCTTTCATTTGTTGGTAAGGATGCTGCGTGTTCCTTCATAGCCATCAATTGGCCATACAGTTCTCCAAAATCTGCGTTTTCATCGCCCATGATGCCGTCTATTTAATTTAAAATCCAATGCAAAATAAGCAATAGCACTTCATAGATTTACTTTCATTTGTTTCATGATCTTATACTGACCGAGCATATCCTGCATGCGTAGCGTTTCTGCAGGATCACGTGTTAGGCGAATATTTTCAAATTGTTCTTCAATTTCGTTTACCTCTGGTGCTTGCCCCATGCACGACTTGTCTATAACAAAATGTAATTTGATTCATATCTATGTGAAAAAAGTTATACGCTTGAGTTTTTATTCTAACAGCAGAAATTTGGCTTGCACCTTTAAGCACGATATTGGGCCACATATGAGCATGCAGAGCTTCTATGATTCTCTCGATGCCATATTTGTTACCCTCCGTATCGCATTCTGAATCTCCCGTTTGCTCCAACTCGACCAGTTCAAACTTGTGATGCAAACACCAATGCAGCACTGAAATATACAACCAAAAGACATCAATTAAACGCAATACGGAAATAAATATATGATGTAAGGTGTGTTTGAAGAGACGCTATTAGCGCTATTCATTCAATCTTTATTGTTCATCAGAACGTAAAATAAGCACAGATGACAAATACCACTAATAGCATTTCTCTCAGTGAGCTCTATAATATATTGGAACAAGCCATCAAAGAATGGGGGTCTCAATTCTAAACAATGACATTCTGGGTATTTCCCAGCAAGGACACAATATAGCACAGTAAATTATTTCATCTATATTTAAACGTTTGTGTTATACTGTGTCCTTCATCCTGAAAAATATCCTGTGTTTTGCTGAAAAGCACCAATAGTGTTCTTGATGAAAAGTGTCCCATGATGCAAAAATTATATATTTCTTTATCAAGATTTCTTTGTCATTGATTGGCTAATGCTGTTTGTAGGAAACAGTCTGAAAGATAAATATTTATTTGCCTTTCTTTTCTCTGTCGAACTGTAATTTTCTTTAATAAGTTTAATATAGAAAAGGCATCCTCCAATATATTTTTTAAAATATAGAACTCAATGATCCTCACATTTATATTCATCTCCTCACATTTATATTCATTAAACATGAATCAACATTCTTCATTACTGTTGTACCTTTATCTCGCAAAGGCGAGTCGGATATTGCTCTGCAAGAAAACAATAGTACCTCCGCTGCTGTTAAGGAAGTAGCCAAGGATGTCAATTGTTCCAGCTCTTGATCCACCTTATCCTATAGAAATCAATTGCCATCAACATGTCGATCTAATTGCTAAATTCCCATTATGTCTCTTACTGCCTGCGGATCGTGGTACACGATCAATGCATCAACTTCTTCCACTGGGAGTTTGTGGGATAAATTTTCTACAGCACGTACCAAGATCTGTGATGTATAATACTTGTTGTCAATATTCCACAGGTAATCTACAATCTTATCTTCCTCGGATAGACGTTCCGCCCCTATACCTGTATTACAAATACATAACATGAAATAAAATTACATAAAAAATCATTTATGAAAAATTATGAGAATATACTCTTGTACTTACTTTCTGCGATTTCTTTAGCCTTTCCTTCCTTCGTGCTAACAATCAATGCTCGAGGTAGATTCATTGTCAAAGAAGATCGAAATACGTATCAAAAGAATCAATAATATTTGACCCAACTGATTGATTAATAGGAGTGAATAATAATTTCAGTCAGTTAGAGGTTAGATCAAGTAGTATATAGACGCAGTCTCCACTATGCGCAAAGTAAAGGCCTGTTCTTTTTGGCTGAACTTTTGCACCAGTTTATTTTTCTTCCTCTTCTTTTCCCCTAGAGAGAAAAGGAAGAAAGATGAACTAGTGCAAAAGTTCAGCTAAAAAGAACAAGCCTTACGCTGATTCTACAATGAGTCGGTAATCGGTAGTCCTA
>Ga0157364_1005658_pt1 | contig 12756 bp, 7 predicted proteins | sample AttsexASBM2_FD_111476 | JGI IMG/M metagenome (GOLD analysis project Ga0157364, IMG submission 111476) | Fungus gardens microbial communities from leaf cutter ant in Ribeirão Preto, State of São Paulo, Brazil - Atta sexdens ASBM2 | ecosystem: Host-associated > Fungi > Mycelium > Unclassified ... | reverse complement strand
TTACAGGAATGAAAATGTTTTTCTAAAAAAAAATTAATCCTTTCTGAAAATATATTTTTAAATATGTTAATATTATTGAAAGGGTATAAACACAGAAATTTTTCCTGATTACAACATTGCAATAATGCAAATAAATACACTTGATATGTATCTTTTATTATTTAAGTTTGATGTATTTATCATCTTATCTAAAATATGGCAGTTTTCATGCATTTTAAACAGTTTATATCGTGTTCTTGAGAATTAATCATTAATCCCCATTAGAAAGTATGAACTTAATTGAAAGTATGAACATTACAAAAAAATACGAATTCCGGTTAATTAGAATCTTTTAATTAATTATAAACTCTAATATATGTACAATGCCTTTAATTACTGATTAATTTTTTTTGAATAATGCTTCTTTAGAATAAAAAAACCGAATAAAAATCCAATTCCTTTATCATAAAAACTGTATTTTATCAAAATTCTGAAAAAAAAATAAAATATGAATCCAATATAAAAATATGGATCCATTTTTTAAATGTACAGGGTGCGTCACCAAAATCCGGACAAATTTCAATTTAAATTTTCCGCTATATTGTGCCTCTATCAGAGGTTATTGTTGGCATCCGAGAAAGCCTGATGCTTCTAATAAACAGTCATATTTTCAAAATGGCGGCGATAATTGAAACCAAGTGAGAAGTATAATCGAAGAGCCGCGATCATCGAAGACCTTCGCGCTGGGAGCAATGAAAATAATTCAATTCTTTGGATATCCGAGATCAACCGTTTATGATGTGGCAAAATATACTTTAGAACAGTCCAACGAAAGTTCTAATATACCAACGACAAAGAATCACTCGAAAGAACCGTGAGTTCTTTCAACCCCTGCAGTCATAGAAAGAGCTCAACGCTAATTTCGGATGACCCAAGGCAATCGTTGTGAAAATTAGCATCGATTGTTGGTATAAGCGAACCAACAATGCGACGAGGAGGACCTTCGATACAAATCGTATACATTAAAGATACGACAGATGCTCTCTGAGGTTGCCAGGACAAGCCGAATTGCTCGCCTCGGCTCCCATTCTGGCCTCCCAACAGCTCAGATTTAAATCCCTTGGACTACTACGTATGGAACGTAATTGAAAGGGTCACAAACAAGTCTCGGCAATGTGACGTCATTAAGGATCGCTATTGAGGTAGCATTCGTCGGCATGGACAGCGCTACATTACAGCGTGCGTGCGAACGCTTCAGACCAAGAATAGAGTCATTCAAGCTAATATATCGAATAATTGTGCTCTACAGGAATCTTTCAAGTGCCATGTAAAAGGATTTTTTGTAATATTTAATTTTTATTAAAGACATTTTGTTTAAAAAAATTGTTCGATTTGTTTGGATTTTGATGACGCACCCCTGTATAAGTTCAAACGTTTAATATCTATGTTTATTCGGGATTATTTAAAATCTTCTATTTTTATAACTTTAAACATCGAGGCAAAAACAATCTTGCGTTAATTGCTTAATGAGTTGATAACTTTCCGAAACTGGATCTAAATGTATCTAGGTCACTTATAATTAGTTATTATACTATATTTTGTCATTATACTATATTATATATATTTTGAATGTTATAGCTATCTTTATATGGAAATCCTTTGGATAAATACAAAAACTATGAATTTTAGAACAGTAATATGGCATCAAATGTGTCCAAAAAAAAATTATATCCGAATAAAAACTTTCAGGGCTCAATAAAAATGAGCTTCAGGAAGCTTTTATTGAATTTATTATCAACATTTCTAGTTTTTCTTTTCTGATAATTTTGATTTCTATGATAGTTCTGCATAGGATGTTAATTTTATAGCAATCTCCGTCGTCGCCTCCCGTACATGGAAATTTATCAAATTCATAAGGTCGCAGCCAATTGCATCAACAGCATTATAGCGATGTTTCATGTTCACGTTAAAAAAACTCGATACTTTTTATTAAATTCGCCGTTTCTCGGAGTGCCTCGTGAGGATCCATCGAGAAGTGAGGGCGACGCAGGATGGATCGACGATGTTACCCGCGAAGTGCCAAACAAACGTAAGTCGTAACGGATGAAACAGGATGGCGAACGAGGAAGGAGCGGAGAATGTTCGGATCGATGAATTCAATTTTTTTTTTACGACCGACTCGAGCGCGAGTTAGTCGTGAAATTTTAACGGGTTTGCTTCGCTTCGCCAACAACGACGTCCTGCGCGGATTCCTCTCCCCAGAGGATCCGTGAAGTGGGAGATCACGTCCGTTTATTATGGATCCTTGTAGCGAGAGATGCAGCACGATTCGCGGCCGCGCCGACCGACGTTTCCTCTTCATCGGGATTGTTTTATGCCGGGAAGGAGATATAGCAAGCGGGTGGAAATCGCTTTCCTTCCCTCTCTCTTCTCATGATACCCTTCCCACGCGGATTTGACTGGTCGTCGAATAATATCTTTCGATCTCGACGAACGGTGCGGACACGTCCTTCCGTTCGGAAACGTCGCGAAGACTTTCCGTCCTTAGTGTCATAAAACGATTCTCTCGCAATTAATACGAATCATTGTACTGGTCTAACCAAAATGATTCTCTAAGAACATAATTAAAAATATCACAAGGACGTAAACATATTCCTTCTTATCAGCAATTGATTTATACACTATTAATTCAATCCTGTATTATAACAGATTAGGATATTAAAAGCTACTATAGGTTAAAAGTTACATGAAAAAAAAAATTAGCAAAATTAATATAAAATCGTATAAGAAAATATTATAAAAATATTTTATATATATAAACATTTATATCCAACAATGATATATCCACTACATTATTTGAATACACACTGTAAAAAATAAAATGTTAATTTTAATTTCAAGACGTATAATAGACTTTATGAGATATGCAAAAATGTTAAAATTAACACATTGTGACGACCTATACATTTAAGCAAGCAGAAGTAATTAAAAATATCTCAAATAGTTCACACTATGAATTCAGTGCATCAATAGTTTAGACCAACAATTCATATATCGATTAGAAATGAGCATAATTAATGAATAATCGATTATTCAAATAATTAATCTATTACTTTTTTTAATCTTGAGAATCAATAGAAGTGACAGGCAAAATTATCTGCACCTCGATTGCATTATAGTCGAAAAGCGCAAACGATTTACAATCACGCATCTATTTAATGTAATCATTTTTTAAACAAATAATCGATTATGCTCATCCCTAACATTGATAAAGGCAAAAGAATGTATTACATTTTAGATATTTATTTATTTTATTTTAGAAATCGCGAGATGCCACGCTCCTTGCGCAAATCGAGAACATAATTTTTATTTCGGGCATTTCCACACGCGTTACGTGCTGCTCACGCCGCGCATTGTAAAATATGTAAATATGTATTCGCTCGCGACGGGCATTGAATCCCAGAGCACAAAAGGAGCGCAAGTATTTACGCAACCGGCACGAGGGAGCAACGCACCGTTTACAGACGCGTCTCTGGCACCAGTAGCAGCGCGAATGCAGTTTTCATGATTCCCTTCGTCGCACAGTATAATCGCGAGGCTGCTGCGAAGAAGATCCATTGCAGCAGAAGAATACAGCCGGGGCAATTAAGTGCGATCGGCGCGAGTGCGCACACTGCCGATCTTTGTCTCTCTCTCTCTCTCTCTTGCGATCCCGACGCAATTAAATCAGATATTTCAGGCGGTGCCGTTTATCGCGATTCCGCGAAAAATGCGCTACGGCGACTGGTAGCCCTGATAAAAACCATACCTTAAGCTTTGTCTTTACCCGCCTATAGTTTTTCAAGATCGACTGTCTTGAATTCCCCATCGTCTGCATCTTCTTATTTTTTACCTGAGCTTGATCAGCGAGAAAATATCGAGATAAAGGAATTTACAATGAACGTATTTTTAAAAAAGAACAAATGATATAAATTGAACAATTATATTGCGGCTGATGAGTTTCAATATATGATAATTGAGGAAACCAATTTCGATAAGAATTTGAATTTCTTATAATTCAGAAATACTTTCAATTATTTAATTTATATACAGATTTCATATTCAAAATATATTTTCGAGGTGAATAAGAGAGCAACTCTTATTTTCTCTAATTTTATTTCATAAAAGTAATCTTAAATTTAAATTTAAAACAATATTCCTCAATATTCCAAAGAATAAAGTAATAATAAATGAATAATTAAAATTTAGTATTAAATATTAATAATATTAATATTCAATTTAAAAATAAAATTTTTAAGTTATATAATCTTCGAAAGAGTACAGATTGAAAGATAAAAGCTGAAATTGTTTATTTGTGTGCTTGTTTTCAGCTGGCCCGTTAATGTAATTGCGAATAATTTGAATCATTTTTATACATATCTTTGCGATGCGCGTAATCGAAAACGAAAACCGGTTCCGACGCGCATTATTATATATAACAGCTATTGCAAATCGCACAAATGACGAAACGAACACTTGTGGATGCCCGCCCATTAAGGAGAATGACGCTGTTCGCTTACGAATCAGTAACCATCGTGTCTCTGTGCGCCCGCCTAGATTTCAAAAACTCCTCCGTCTGAGCTTCAAAACTTTTGCGAATTTTAATGCAAACTTGATAGATCAAAGATGTGATAATTAAACAAAAAAGTATGAAAAAACGTAATATAAAAATGTTAATTATAACAAATTCTATACGTGTATATTTTATAGATTTTATATTAATTTTTATCACTAATATATAAATTAATATATAAATTAATATATAAATTAATTATTATATAATTTTTATAAATATTAATTACATAAATATATTAATATAGTTGAATAACATTTTAATTAATATTATCTCTGTATCGCTCTTTTGTATGGAAATAGAAGATATTGTAATTTATTGATCGAAGAACGATGTCTTAATTTAACATTAATTAAATACTTACAAATAATATTTTACAGTAAGGAGAATAAATAGAGGAAAAATAAAGTGTCATGAACAAGTTAGGTTAAGGGTTAAGAATGCTGGTTATTTTAAGACGACATAATAATGGGTTTAGTTATACACGCGGGGTGTTCTTATCTCAACTAAGCAACAGTATAGGGAAACTGTATACCGTCTGCGCTGCTAAGAGCTGTTCCCTTCGTTTAGCCGAGGCAACGTAGCGGGCGAGGCTATTCGCTGAAGTCATTAAGCCTGCAATAAGTATACCTGAATGCCGACCTCTCCGAATACTCGGACTGTCAGCCGTGTCTACGTGTGGTCCTCAATGAACGGATCGCGCGACCCGGAAGAGGCGCGTCCAAACTGCCGTTGTATTGATTGCTTCACCAGTACCTTCAATATATCGTCTTAATGTTAAATCAGATGTCATGTCGCAAAGCAGACTACGACAGTTTTAATCTCACGCAAAATCTTCGAGTTCTACCGTTCGCTATTAAGGTTACATTACCTAAGTCATCTTATCAAACCCGAGCTAAACAAGAAGCTCTGATTCAAAACTACGTCTTTGATTGGAAATTCATTAGCATGAAATCTCGCTCTCTCTCGAGAGCATCGATAGTTTCTCGAAGAAGTTGAGAGCAGGTACTTTGCTCGGTAAGATTCATAGTTGACATGTTACACGCGCAGAGTTCGATTTCCAAGTCGTTGAGAATATCGCTCCTACACCCGTGATGAATAATAGATTAATGGCCGCTTATTAGGCGGTCCGCCGAGGCCTGCGCGACCGTCAAATGTTAGAACATTCTAAAATGGCCGCCCCGAAGGCCAGGTCGGCTTTTTACGACGACCGGTTTAGAAGCCGCTCTTGCTCGATAGTCGCCGCGCTTCCCGTTGCGGCTCCTCGCGTCCTGCAGTTTTGCTACCTGCGGCCGTGCCCAATCGCGATCGCCGATCGTTCGGTCGGAAACGACCAATCGGCGACGACTGAAAATATCAACGTTGGAGCTGGGCCTTTATCGCAGCATTCACAGCAACTGATGCGATGCTACGCGACTATCGAAGTTATTCCCCGACTAAACCGCGTAGATCCGCTCGAGTCACGTTTACCATGGAATTTCTGCAGTGTACAATCTATCAGATACAAGTTTTCATTTGCATAAAAATATAGATTTTCTTGTAAATTCAAAGTGTTATTGTCTCGAGCATTATAATAGAATTTATTAAATAGTTTTAGGCTCTAAAGATTGTGAATCAGAAGATAAAGGCTAATTGAAAAAGTCTATGAGAACAAAAATAAGGACATGTATATACATACATTTATTTTCTTATAACAAAAATATGAACGTTTTGATCTTTGTTTTGAATCATCTTAAATACATAAAAAGCTTGCTAAAATAAAATTCACAAATATGAAGCATAACGATAAAATTAAAGCAAATCATACTCAATTAATTAACAATTGCGTAAAGGTATGATCTGGTATTAAAATAATGACCGATTTTTCATCATTTTAATACTAGACCTTTGCGATTGTTAATGTACTATGTATTCCATTTCACATTTCATATGATGATTTGTTTCAATTTTTATTATTATGCTTCACACTTCGATGCAAACTTTATTATTAGCAAGACCTTTATGTACTAAGAATGATCCAAAACGAGGGTAAAAACATTTATATTTTTGTTATATGAGAATAAATTTAGTATACATGTGACCTAATATTGGCTTTTATAGATATTAGATATTTTATTATCTTCTTTAATTTATAGAATTCATTTATAGAATTCATTTAATTCATTAATGCAGATATTTACTCTAAATTTCTTCTTTTAATAATTAATGTCTAATCGTATTTATAACAGATTTTCTTTTAGAAAATTTATTACAATTTGACGAATTAATCATTACTTATCCCGTTAGATAATAGAAGAAATGTATAAGTTACATATTTTTAAACATAACGTAAACTTCTATATGACACAACAATGAATGAGACGGACAGTTACATAAATCTTGTATGCAGCCACCGCTTTTAACGACACAGGGAAGATGGGGCGGGGGAAAGATTGTTCGTGGGATTATTTGCCCTTATCTTACACGGTGATTCTACTTTGCGGCTATCACTGCGGCGCCGTTATAGCGTCGTAATAAATAACGGCGACAAAAGTCTCTCTTATTACATCGTTTTAAACAATACTTCTCACAGACAATGAGTTGCAATTATTACTGTCCCTTTCCCACCATGGATTATGCGAGCTCGTTTAACGCGAGCTTAGAATACGATCGCACGTCGCGAATAAACGGCGAATAAATGTTGTGAACCGCGTCGTCATTGCAATGCTGCGCGGAGAGCGAGTCTTTCTCTCCGCCCCCTCCCCTCTCTCTCTTTCTCTGTACATGCATCGTATGCTCGCACCTGCCGAGACGAGTCACTCCATTTAGTAACTGCGTTTCTGAACGTGGATCGTCAGTATGTGAAGAATAACACTTTGTGCGCCGCTAAACACTACGACGGGATTTATCCAACGTATCAACCGTTAATGACAGATTCTCCGATGGAATCCGGAATCGAAATTTTCAGAAATTTTAATGAAAATTTAATGAACGATCGAACTAACGCAATTATTAAATTTCCACGATTAAGTCGGAAATCAAATTGAGGAGAAAAATCGTTGATTAATGATTTAGAAACGAGACTCTTTAATCTTATTTACAATGAAAGATTTTCGGAAATAAAATTACTTCAAGAAATATCGGTCATAGTCGTACAAAAATGATTAATCGAGAGTGAATGTAATAAGCTCCATAAGAATTTTTTTTAGATCTGCTCTAAGTGATATTTTTAGCTAGCTTACTTAGCTATCTGATCTCATTGCTACTATAACGCGTAAAAGTATTCATTATCATTATCATTAATCAGGACAAGTTCTGCTTATATCGAAGAGAACTTGTCTGCCTCTCGATATCGCGAGATATCGAATAATTTCAAGGTGTAAATAATTAAGCATGCCGATCGATGAAAGCCGTGCGAAACGCAGATAAAGCGGAGCAAACGCATAGAGATATATGAAAAGGATGCAATTAAAATAGCGGAATCGCACAGGTCGCGATGCGTGCCCGCAATGGTAAGGTGAACGCTACAAAGCGAGTACTCGCTTGTCAGTTTATGCGAGAAAAAGAGAGAAGCTGTTGATCGGCCGTAAATGCAATAGAGGCATACTTGCCACTCTTGCCGTGGAATTTCTTCGTCTTACGTCGTTTCGCTGGATCCAGCCGCGGCGCGGCGGCCGAGTATCCGCGTGCGCTTGTCCTTGTAGATTCTAATTCTAAATCCGTCTCTCTGAACCTCTCTCTATCTTTCGAGCAACCGATTGGAATGCATTACCAATGGTTTTAAGAACCTTGAAGCCACCCGACCACATTTGAAAGTAAGCTGCACAATTTCTTACCCACCGGCGTGTCACCACTTAGGATAATCGCTCGCGTGTGTTACACCGCAATGTGTGTGAAATCTGCCCACCGTTCATTATTGCCGATCGTAATTTACATCGGCGCAGGTAACGCAGTTGTTGCGCTAATATTGCGAAAATAGACAAGGCACGTACAGAATTGGAGGCGAGAAAGAGACTGTGTTTATCTTTTTCAGAATTTTTTTTCATCAACAAACGACGATATTGATTTGATGTTATCTCTTCTCTCTCTTTCTCTCTCATAAAAATTCTACGATTCCTTGAATAAAGCTATCTATCTGTCCATTTTTCTTGCATCATAGCTGGTCTTAGAACATACAAGAATTTTATTCGAAGATATTTGCGATATTCTCCTTATATACGTATAATTCTACTTGAACTATTTTTGCAGTTACAAAAAATGATTATAAAAAAGCACAGTACAGATACTTTCGATTATATCTCGACGCGATTAGATGATCGATTAATAGTTGACTAAAGAAAATTCCACTGCAAACCGGATACGTGTTTATCTGTTTTGACAAGATCTTAAGTAAATACGATATCCTCTTCACAGACTTTTCATGTCAGAATTATTTCGCAATAGCGGCATACGTTAACTAATTAAATAAGTTTTTTAAAAACAATTAAAAACAATGAATCATATATAAGAAAATGAGAATTTATTAAGATTAACAAAATTTTTTTAACTTCTTGAAGAAAATTAATTATTTCCTATTAAAAATATTAATAATATTAATAGTGTTTGATTAAAATTGATTAAAATAACAGTTTAATTAACAACTATGCTTTCATTCCTGACATTTTCTACGTAATTTTCGGGGTATCGCCTCTTGATATGAAATTTAATATCGCAGGAGGAGCGCCGAAATGCCTTGCTCCGATTCTGATATAATGAGATAGCCAACCGGTACGTTTAACCGTGTAATTAAGCGCTATTTAATCGCATAGATCCGATAGGCGAGATAACGTGAATATGGATAAGCCTCGTGAGCGTACGTGAGATCGGAATTCGACTTCGACCAACGACGCATGACACGACCTTAAGGTGCGCTCGCGTAGAATACTGCCACTCCCGAGATAGCCGGCAAAAAGAAGCTCGTGGAACAAAATTAATTCAGGGTTGCTTGCTATGTTGCGCTAGAGTTTCGCTCGAGCGAGGAACGATGCTGCATCGTCATTACATCCGCCGAAATTGCTGTTCACGAAGCAAATTTGCTGCGGGCGCGACGATAAAGGAACGTCGCAGAATACATTACGGAATGCATAGGGGCGAGCTCGAGATCGATCTAGCAATTTCAATAAAATTTTCAAGCACGAATAATAGAGTAATATGGTATGATATCAAAATCATATCGCTATTTTTGTATCACGAGCGCGATTTATTTCACATTGTATTAAATAATTTATATTTTTTTGTACTTATAAACTTTATGTTATTATACTTATAAACTTTTATAATTTATATATAACAAGCTTATTGTGCAGCTTTTATTGCAATTATGTGTTATAATTCGTATCGAGTATTTATTAATTTCAAGCGCGTGATCCATCTCCATTGGCTTATAACGTGCTTTATAGCATGGGTTTCTTCTAAATAGGAGGAAGGTCTAAACGGCATTGGTCATGCTTAGACGACCAATCGCGTTGCGTTGACGCCATATGGTTCCTCTTTCGACAGTGCCGAAAAAATGGTGAACGCGCTGCGCGTTAAAAGATACGAAATGCAGAAGAAAAGAAAGGATTAAAAAAAAAAAATAGAAAATTCTCCTGCATCATACAGTTTGTCATTTCAAATTAATATTCCCATTCAAGAGCATCTCTTTTTTATATGAATAAATTGATCTTACGATTTATATTTCCATTACAATTCCCCATAAAATAATTGCATATCCGGAAGGGTATAATTTAAATTAAGGTTAAATAATATAATTTATATTATTGATTTATATGATAGAAATAAAATGAAATACGCTCTTGCATTTTCCGACCGTTACTCAGTTGTGCAGATTCCATTCTCGTAATGCAAATTTTAATAATTCGCAATTTATGTGAATTACTTACGGACTTATTGTAATATACAAACAATTCTAGATAATCCTCTCAAATTGTGCAAAGTGATTAACTCTATACATTATGACAATTTTAATAATACAAAAAATATATTATATTTATATATATTTTTACATAATGTATATCCTAGATATTAATAATTTCTCAAGTATAAATATATGTATAAAATTATACTAAAATTATCCTGATATTATGTATATATGAGATTGTTGTTTATAGAATTTCTAAAAAATGATTCGTGTATATAAATGGATTTCTCTATCTCTCTCACGGCGCTTCACTACGCTTGGCCTTCGCGTTGTAGCTGGTGACGTCATACCCTTCTAAACAGGAGGGGCCCGGGCGGCTAAACATGGCCGTGGATTTAGGTGGCCAATCGTGGTACGCCAACAAGGATCCCCTTTCTAAGCGACTCTGCCGCTCATCGTGGGAATATATTGGTGCTTTTGGATGGAGTAGGTAACGCAAAATGGCTACTTTCAATAATGTCGAAGAGAAGGGGCGAGAAGGGGATCTCATCCCTCAAACAGCTCATTATAAATCTATAATTAGACATAATTAACGACTCGCGTTCGTCAATGCACTGTATTGTCGTACACAAAATATAATATATAACAAATTTCACATATTCTCTTTCTTTCTTTCTTTCTCTGATTATTCTATTATTTTATTTATTTACTCTAATTTTATTTAATTAATATTCTGTTAATTTATTCTCTCGCGTAATGTCAGAATGACGTCTACATTTGTAAGATGTATATGAGATGTTCATATATAAGATGTTCATGTTTCATGTGAATTTTTAATCATAGTTATATATTATTGATTTAATTACATATACTTTTATAGTCAACAAAATTGATTGCTTTTGTATCTATAATAAAAGGGCCTTGGCATAAATCTTCGCGATTACAATGTTCTTTAGTGGAACACTTTCACTGAACAATCACGCCGTTCGCAATGGATCTACTTGAAACGAACATTTCCTTTCATCGTGTTCGATGCATCGAGAGATGGCGAAGGTTAATGCAACCACAATCATGATCGATCGTTAGGATTCAAAGTAACGCGAAGCAGTCCGAAGACTCGGACTCGTCGCGATCAAGTAGACCAATAATTATCATTGTCCTAATGCGCTCGTTGATCGCAAATATTTGCGCGAGCGAGCGAAGCGCATTAATATTTATCGTATGCTAAGCGTCGCGACGCGATGCGACCTCGCTGTAACAGCGACAGCATGAGGTGCTTTCGCAATGTTCGTTCGGTCCAATTTCAGTAGTTACACTCGCGCGCGCATCATCTTCGAGGTTTTCCCCTCTCCATCGTTCAAAAAGAATGAACACAATAATTGCAAGTGGAATTGTATTTTTATAAATGCATTAAAAAAAATTTAATATTTGTAATTACAATTGGTAAAATAAATATGATTAAAATTCCATTTTTATAATTACTATCGCTACAATTAATATATTTATTGTTAGTAATAATAATTTTCTTTATAGGTCTATAAAAATATACAGTTAGCGCACAAACAATGACTATAAATTAATTATGGTTAATTATGATTAATTTCAATCTTTCTTCCAGTACATATACATATCTCTTTTTTTCACTCTTTAGAGTGAGATTCCAAAGAACTTAGAAAAAGAGAGAGACAGTATATGTATGTAATACAACTGATAAGATTAGAATCACAAGTGAATATTTCATATTCGCGCTTATAAAACTTCTTTCTGAGTTCTCAACGATTGATCTCACGTTTAAATTTCCTGTTCAGTTTCCCGACTGCGGGAATGAGATTCGAGCTTATCGCCAAGTCGTCGCGAAAATTCTTGAGTATGATGTCGAATCTATTGTCTAAAAGCGGGACTGTCGTGTTAAAAATAGGGACGCGTGGTCACCTTAGCGATTACGCGCGGAGGCCGATGCAGCTGCAACTGCAGCAGCCTCTTTCAGACAGCACGAATAGAGGTGAACGCCGAGAGAACTGCTAGTCCGAGTGTGTGGTAATCGCCGTTCGCAAGATGTTTACGTAATTTCGCCTTTTTTCACATGCATCTCTGCTGATCGGGCGCCTCCCCCCTCCGTTCCATCGTCCCGCGGTCCTCGCTTCCTCTCGTCCCTCCACTCACTGCGGTGCAGCAATGCACGCGATGAACGGTTTATAAATGCCGTCGCGAACGGATGTCGTCGTACCGGCGAACACACACACCGATCTATCAATCAGTCTTCACTTCTCCCTTCTTTAAAATTTTA
>Ga0157364_1005657_pt1 | contig 12756 bp, 10 predicted proteins | sample AttsexASBM2_FD_111476 | JGI IMG/M metagenome (GOLD analysis project Ga0157364, IMG submission 111476) | Fungus gardens microbial communities from leaf cutter ant in Ribeirão Preto, State of São Paulo, Brazil - Atta sexdens ASBM2 | ecosystem: Host-associated > Fungi > Mycelium > Unclassified ... | reverse complement strand
TACAGAATGCATGATCTTCGAACCATGAATGTTCGACCGTGGTGTTGATGTTGAGGTCGATAGCAACGATTGACCGGGCTTAGCATAATATTTTTTCTTCTTGAGGTTGTTGTAGAATATCCACTTTTCATCTCCAGTCACAATTCGATGCAAAAAACCTTTTCTCTGTTGTCTTTGAATCAGCTGTTCGCAAGTGAAAAATCGCCTTTCAACGTCTCTCGGTTTCAGTTCATAGGCACTCAATTTCCTTGTTTTTGAATCATTCCCATGGCTCTCAATCGTACAGAAACGGCTTGTTGAATTATCCCCAATGATTCTGCAAGTTCCTCTTGCGTGACTCTGATCTTCTTCGAGTAATGCCTCTAATTCTTTGTCTTCGAATTTTTTTGGCTGTTCAGAACGGCTCGTCTTCAACGCTGAAATCTCCATCCTTGAAATATCGAAACCATTTCCTACATGATTTATCAGTTGGAGCAGTGTCACCATAAACTTCGACAAGCATTCGATGGGCTTCAGCCGCACTTTTTTTCCAATTAAAACAGAAAATCAAAACCTCCCGCAAATGCTTGGTTAACACAAAATTCCACATTTCAAATAGTAAAAGGTTCATACAAAAATCAAGATTGTATGAAACTCAAAGTGATAAAAACTGAATATTATTAGCAGATGTTTAACCTCTCTGAAACTGCCAAAATCAGCTGTCACTATGAACTGTTCACAACAGCTGGAGCCATCTTTAGGGAAATGGAAACTAATTTGTACTCCCAATAGAATAATGTGACTTCACTTGCTTGACGACGGCATTGATTTAATTAGTTTTACAATATTGAAAAGGATCAAAACGATGCTCGAATATTATTCAAGTTATTAAACTTGAATAAATTTATATACACAAATTCACCCAATGTCAGCCTTCCCAGTCAGAAATGATAATGGAATCGACATCGAATCGATATCGATTCGACATCAAAAACATCAAATCGATTCGATGTTGATTCCATTATCTTTTCTGATTGGGCTTATAGGCATCTCTTAAGTTTGATACGAAAGAATTAAATTACAAAATATTTTTATAATTAATAATAATAATTTAACAAATAAAAAATTATTTTGATATATTTATATCATAACAGTTTCTCAAATTTGTGGATATTTTTTGCCACAGATTTCTTTTTTTGTTAATATTTTTAAAATCCACATCACGTTTATCATATATGCAATGATTTTCAAAATCAATAATTATTTCATCTACATTCAGTGATTCTATAATATAATATAAATATATTCATATAAAATATATCCGTATAAAAATATCTATTTATCCATACACAAATGTGTCCGAAAGTTATGTTTCATCTAGTCATAGTCGAAAAAGAAGGGAATTGACCATCTCTTATTCCGACAACGACAGCCGACAATTCGTGCGCACGACGCCCGACATACGACTGATTGTAAAACGGACCTGGAAGAGGCAACAAAGTCTAGGCAGAGTTCTGCAGACCTTAGACAATGAGATCATTCAGATTGGGATTGATGATATTCGACAAAGCAGAACGCACATATTTAGCCAGTGTACTGGGCACCAAAGTAAGACATAACCTGCATCTTTCATAGGGCATTTCATATTCTGCATTGTTATAATTATATTGTTCACAATTGCACATCGGATCATCAATAAAGTTTTTCCTAAAAAGCCTATGTTTTAAATTATGGTGATTAACTCTAAGACGCGTAACTATGCTCTCTCTGCGAAGCGGGAATCGATAATATCATGGTTTCTTTGTTTTTTTATAGATATGCTGAAAATAACGAGTCCCTTTAGTATTCGAGGATTCGATAAGTACTTGATCGATTTTATTGTCAAACTTTTCCTTTAGTGAAGAAAAGTAGTCAGAGTAGGGGATTCTGAAATAGCATCATGAGCCGAGATGGTTTGTCGCATATGCATCCGCCTTTCCATTATCCGTAACATCCGTGTGGGAGGGAATCCAAACGAACTTAATATCTATATTGGCTGTTTCGACAAGAACCAATTTGATGCGAGAAATAATATACTAATAATATAGTTACTATTATTATTGAAGCTACAAAGGTGTTGAGAATATTTTGGGAATCTATAACAATATATATGAATCTTAGGTTAAGACCAATGACAGATAGAATAATATTATAGATTGCCCAGGCCTCCGCAGAAAAGATCGATGTATCGGCAGAGAGCTCTGTAGGAGAAGGCTTGCGGTTAGTAAACTAAAACTCGAACCTATATAATGGTTGTCATCAATTTTAGTGCAGAATATAATATATATAAGTAACCCTTAGTAATCCGAGTGAATCGAAGTTCGTTGTGGTACGCAGATCGAGAAGTTTCTTTTTGAGAAAGTAGAGAGGAAGGAGAGATCTGGACAAATGTAAGTGTGTGAGTGGAGGAGAAGGTATGACAGTACGCAAAAAGAATGTAGAATTGATAGATACTCGTGCAAGAATTAGCCATCTCCTTAAAGAGAAAAGGAGCAAAAAAGTGCGACAGATAGGAAAAGAAATCGTTGGAGGCATCTGCCAGACTAAATAAGGATTCGATTGTAGGATAGTCAGTGACAGAAAGAATTTTTGATAAAGAATTTAGTGGCAAGGAATTGGAAGATGAAGAGGATGTTCTTTGATTTCTCCTAAGAGAGCATTAATTGGGATGGAAGTCCGACAGCCCAAACAAATACGAATCGCAATTTTGAATAACTTCTAAAGTTTCCGGAAAGTTCGAGAACGTGACAAGCCAAATACAAGGCTACTATATTCACTGGAGGCCCTAAGCATAGAGCGATAGACTCCAAGGAAAAGCTGGGGATGAGCGCTCCACCATGTATTCCTAATTGCGGACAAAACTTGTAGTATTTTTTTGGCTTTGATAGCCGTATTCTCAAGGTGGGTACGGCTCGTGAAGCCAGAGTCCAAAATAATACTGAGGAAGCGATGGTTGGGACGGAGAAGAGCATGTGGGTACCCGATACTATATGCCACTTGGAGAGGGGAGGGGGGAGGGAAGAGGAGGAGCACTTGTTTAGAGAAAACCATTGCGTTTTGGATGGTGAAACTTCAAACCCTCGGTCTTGTAAGTATTCGGTAATACGATTCAGCGAATTCTCGATTGGAAAACAGAGCATGTGTCCGAAGATGTGAAATAGATCAGCAAATTGGAGAATCTTGATTTGAGAATGGATCTGCTTCCAGCTTGCGAAAATAGATATTAAAAAGTGTGGGGCTGAGAACCGATCCTTGAGGAGTGTTTTTGCGAGAGATTCTCGGCGTCATGGGAGTCCCGTGGATGATAAATTGTACTTGTCTACAAGAAATGAGATTATCGATAAATTTAACAGTTTTAGGAGGGAACTGAAGTTCCAATAGATCGTTCACTAGGATGTGGAGCAAAACGTTATCAAATGATAATGTTGACAACGTTGATAAAAATTGCAACCGTAGGTGAGACCTTCATGAATTGCAGCTGTTAAGATAGTGAGATTATTTTGACACGACCAAACTTTTTGAAGCCGAATTGAAAGTTAGAAAGAATGAGGTAGTAGGAAGATTATTTCAATGACGCCTTCTCTATTCCGCAGTTCTTTTCCGCACCATGTGATTTTATCGTTAGGCTGGAATCAGATTACGCAGATTACTTGAAGAATGAGATTGAAGATTGAAAGATTGAAGTTTAACCAATCAGAATAAAAGGAGCCAAAATTTCTTTGTTCTCATTGGTAAAATTTCAATCTTTAATCTTCAATGCCTAGTTTGATTCCTTATATCACCAACGAGATATTATTAAAAATTGTCAACCCTGGGTAAATTTTCGATAAAAGAGCTCCAAGAGCCCGGAAGTAATGCTGACATTATCGACAATTGATAAATTTACTATTATTAACATAAATATTTGGCTCATACATTATTAAATTCATGATTTTTTATTACACAAATGTTCCAAAAATAAATACGCATACTTGTAAAGCTATAACATCCTATATACTGCAGAAAAATTATAATTTTTTTCTTTGCAGTTATTATCTCTGTTGATAATCAAACTTTGACGATAGCACTGAAATCATAAGTTTAAAGAAAAATTAAGTATTATTGATTTCTAAATGCATAAATACGTCTATATTATAATAAATCATACTAAACTATATTATAATAAATCATAAAATTAGTACAATATTATCACAGTTTTTAACTCTTAATTACTTCAATATTCACAAGGACGCGAACTCCCGTAAGACTGGAATCAGATTACGCATTGAATAATGAGATTCAATATTGAAAGATTAAAGTTTGACTAATCAGAACAAAAGGAGCCAAAATATCTTTGTCTTCATTGGTGAAATTTCTTCTCAATCTTTAATCTTTATTCTCAATCTTCAATGTATAGTCTGATTCCTAAAGATGTCGGTCTTTGTGAGTGCGTTCGGGGAGATGCTATTCGCGCTATTTAGTGCTACAAACTATTCGCGGAGCTGCAGATAGCGCTAACAAACACGATCATGACGTCACTAATGGTGGCGTGTTACGTCACAACTGCGTGCTATCAACGCTATTTCTTCCGAAGTATTGATAGCATTTACAGATCCGTGAACGACCCTAGCGTAGCGTTGATAGCGTTTAACATTCGTCAAAGTTAGATTAATGTTTAAGGGGATTCTGTTCTCGAGTGTCACTAAACTTTTCTCTCTTAGAATTTCATAGAGTAAATGTACACATTACGTATGTACGTAATGTGTGAATTTCAAATTTTATCATAATGAATGCAATCTCAATTTTAATCTCTGCTGATGGCTTGCCACTAGGCTGGAGTAAACGTAATTCTTGCTTGTGTATCATCTTTAACTTTTCAAAGTTTCTGCGAAGTGCAATGTATGCTTGTGTATTTGATTTCATTATAAATGTGAAAGTCAGTGATGTCGTGTTACTGGCAGTTTTTAATTCCCGTATACGGAAAAAAGTTACTATTGCGATATAGTGCGGCAGGGTATTCCGCTGCAGATGTTTAAGATCCTTATTAGATGTAGATTCTTCTTCTGAAATCGACAACGGATGCTCAAAGGTTCTTCTTTTTATCTGATTAATTTACTTGTGTAACTAATTTTTTGATCTAATTTCTACATTGTTCATTTCAGTCTAGCGGCAAGCTATCATAAATTGCAATTGAGATTGCATTCTGTTATTCACTACGAGAAAATAAAAAATTTACATTATAAATACTTTACAAAACCTAACAATTTTAATTAGAAGTAAAAGTTTGGTTGATGGTTGAAAACAGAATCTCCTACATTAACTTAACCTCGACGAATATATCTTTTTGGTTAAATGCTATCGCGCTATTGACTCCAAGAACAGCATTGGTAGCGTTTGCGTCCATAGCGCAAATAATCTCTTCGAACGCACCCAGTATCTCGGTGCAGATACTGAATTGACTTGAAATGTTTTTGCGCATTATAGTTCTGAATATGGCGGACAATTTCCAATCTCATGAATATTTCTATTCGAGGATTTCTATTCTCGAGATTCTCGAGTATGATTGGTCGATTCGTTTGTTGCTCATTGCTTATGCTTTGTTTACGCATGACTTCCTTCATGCGTAGATGCATGCATTTTGATCAAGCGCCGGTTTATACCAGTTTATACATAAAGAAGAGAGAGGTATAACAAATTATGTATATATATATATATATATATTCGTATAAAACGTTGTTTCATGTTCAATGTATATACATAATATGGCCCGAGTTATTAATTGTATCTTATTTTCTTGGAATTAACTTTTCCGAATAAATTATTAAAGAAAATAATGTATGTTTTTGTAAATATTGTATTGGGCGCTTCCCATAAAAAAAAATCATACACGATATTGTTTTTGAATCTGTGCATAATTTTTGAAGACGTAAATATATTAAAGATCAATCAGTTTAGTGTCGTTTATTAAAATCGAATTTAAGCTTTCTTTTCAAAACTCATAATTTTCAGTTTTTTTTAATTTCTTCAAATTTCTTGTTAGCTCCTTGGATTTTCCTACTTTCCTTCAAAAGAAAAAAATGTTATAAAAAATACTAAAAAAAACGACATTTTTTTATCTTTTATTAATATTGTCTTTGATGCCTTGAGCACCCAGTATATTTCTATATACGGTAGACTCAAAACGAGCTGATGCCTGAACGGGTTATGTTGGAATTGGAGACAGGAGACAGGTGTGCGCACGATAGGCGTTTCTTCTTTTTCGTAAGGAAACTCGAAAACGTGCATTATCAGAGCATCATATGTTGCGTAACGTGCTGCTATAAGATCCTTAATTAAGACAAACAGGACGAAGTTCCACGGCGACGACAAGGCAATGTCGTCGCGACAAGCATTCGTCGACTGCGACCTCGAAGAAGGCTAAATGTAAAAGATTATCTATGTTAATGTTGACGAATTTTATCGGCCAGTTCATTATAATAATAGTAGTTTTTTAGCAGTCTTTAAAATCATTACTTTTTGTTATTAACAGCAGTTACATTGTAGCTATATTTAAATATATATTTGAAGATAGTAAACGTATTTTTGATAAAACTAATCGACGTTTGTGATTCTTCTTCCAATTATTTTCCAACTACATGGACATAATTTTGTATTATATATATATATATCAATTTTTTTTTATTAATTATTACTGTATAGCGAAATTATTTTGGGATTAAGTGCTACATTGAAGAAGACATTATTAGAGTTATAATTAAGTTATTAAAATAGCAGAATGTTTGTGTGACTATATGTTTTAATTAAAAATAAATTAATGCAAATATATGTAATATTTTTGAAATATCAAAGTTTACAGCTTGTTCAGTTTTAAATCTTGTTTATCTGATGATTTATCATTAATTATCAGTATAAACATACATATTAATTTTGATAATTACAAAGAAATAATTATAAGATTAAAAGAATCTTCTATATCTTTGAAATAAATTGAGATAAGCACATTGAATCTTTATGTAACAAGTTATAACTTATGTTTCAACTGTTGCTTCTAGATAATATTCATTTTTATTTTCTACCAATGGATACCATCATGTAGAATGTAGAAGCGGAAAAGGAGAAGATGACACCGCATTTTACAACGCTAACTCCAGTACGGAAGCGATGTGTAATCGTGCTGGTGCTAGTTTTAGTTCCATGTGTGATTCTGAATCTGCTGACACCATCAGACATGCGTGAGGAAGCTGTACTACAAAATAGCATTGCTGAGTTGCAGGCGAAATTGGAGCATTTGCATGCCAAATACATTAGCAGTCAGGAAGAAATAAATTTACTGTCACATCAGTTGCTACAGCTGATTGAGAGTAATCACATTCTACCTGATCTGCAGTTGCTCATCAACAACGGCACCTCGAACGTCACCAATATCAAACTGCCTTCGATCTACAATTTTCTACCACATTTTCTTAATGATCCGAATAGTCTGCGTCCTGCGTTTGTGCAGAGCAAAGGTAGATCAGGAGTAAGCATGGTGTTAGGAGTACCGACGGTAAAACGCGAGGTTCAATCTTATCTTATGGCGACTTTGAAAAATTTGTTGGATCGTATGAACACCGCAGAGATCGCTGACACACTCATCATCGTTTTAGTGGCCGAAGTAAGTGGAATCGCTAATTACAAGCATAAAATTATTTGTGATTGGGACATTAAACTGATGAATTAATAAAACTATATTATATGTACAGGATGTCCTAACATTTGCAAATGAAAATACCATAGCAAAAATATTTTAAAAAGAAAGTTAAAATTTTGTTATTTCAACTAATAATTTTTGAGATATCAAGGTTTAAAGTTATTGATCAGTTTTAAACCTTGCCTGTTTGTAAGTCATTGATTATCAGTACGCGATGCTGTAATTGTTGAAAATCATTAAATTATCCTTATATTTCAAGAATTACTGCTTGAAATGAAAAATAGCAAATACATTTGAACATACATTTTTATTTTTTATTTTGGAATCTTTGTATCCCATATATATATATATATATATATAATTTTTTTTGCAGACAGACATTGATTATGTGACATATGTTGCAAAGCAAATTGAAGTTCAGTAAGTTCATGAAATCATATTTATTTTATTCATTCTTGTATCTTTATCAATATGAATTTCTTTTATAACAGAATTTTTTATTTTAGATTTCCGAACGAATGCGAAGCTGGCGTAATCGATGTAATATCACCATCATTATCCTATTATCCTAATTTATCAAAATTACGCGACACTCTCGGTGACGATCATCAACGTGTCATTTGGCGGTCCAAGCAGAATCTCGATTTTGCTTTTCTTATGTCCTATGCCCAGACTAAGGGCACGTTTTATGTACAATTGGAAGATGATATTTTAGCTAAGAAGAATTTTATAACTACCATGAAATCCTTTGCGTTACAGAAGATAGGTACAAAGGAAAATTGGTTCGTCCTCGATTTCTGTCAACTCGGTTTTATCGGTATGACATTGTTGTATATTGCACAGATGTAGATATTAAAGAAATATTTTAAGTTCTATTGAAAATTGTAGGAAAACTGTTCAAATGTGTGGAACTTCCCTGGTTAATCCAATTCTTTTTAATGTTCTACAATGATAAGCCTGTTGATTGGCTATTGGACCATTTGATATCGACAAAAGTCTGCAGTCTTGACATGGACCACGTTAGTATAAATAATAATAATTACATATTTAATACAGAATATTGATTTTTTGAAAAGAAATTTTTGTTACGGCAGAAACATTGTAAAATGGCTAAAGCAGAATTATGGGTACATTACAAACCTTCTCTCTTTCAACACATAGGGACGCATTCTTCTTTAAAAGGAAAAGTGCAAAAACTTAAAGTAATGTCAGATATATTTATTCTTAAAAAAGTGAAATACAATTATGACAATACTAATGTCTAAATTATGTTTATAGGACAAACAATTTGGCAAGATAACGCTATTTTACGCTCACGAGAATCCTGAAGCAACTGTGGAGACTCAAATCAAGCCTTACAAACAGTATACATTGCAAAAAGCATACAAGGGCGAGTCATTCTTTTGGGGTTTGCTACCTCAGCCGGGAGACCATTTAAAGTTTAAATTTTCGCATCCTATTTTTATAAAAAAGTAAGTTGCAAGTAGTACGATTGAACATTTTATTTTGAAAAATAACCATTTTATTATTTTGTGTGTAGGTACTTATTCAGGAGCGGAAATCCTGAACATCCTTCTGATAGATTTTACAATACGACCGTGGAAGTATTAGCCGAGATGTCTCCGTTATTAGATAGAAATAGCAACGATGTGACGGAGGACGGTTATGTTATTATAGGTAATAAAAAAATTTTATAATGTGTATCTTATAATTTAATAATTCGAGAAATTGTTAAAAAGTATATTGTGTATGAAATAGGTAAGTTTGATGTACTTGGTGTTGCCGAAGGGACCGTAGATCGAGGATTGGGTAAGGTTTCGGTACTTCGTTTAACTATACATAGTGAAAGTGAAAACTGGGCCATTTTATCTGAGGTAAAAAAAATTCTGATAATAGATTCATTATAATATTAAGTCTCTCCTGTGCTCTAAAAATATAATTTTTTGCTTAGATTCACATAATAGAAGATCAGCCTAGCTGATTAAAGGATGAAGATTCTCAAGTGATCTTTCAGTACTACCTGCATGGTTAGCATAAGCGACTGATTATTTTATAAATGTTTCTTAATAATTTATATATTTTTTTATTTTGCTGTCATGTTATATATTTAAATGGATCAGTTAATTCAATGCCGTCCATTACAAAAAAGAAAATATGTTTTAATGAATATGTTTAATATAATCAAAGCCGGCTTTTAAATCGGTCGAGTATTTTAACGGCTTTTTTTAGTACACATGGCGCTGTTAAAGTGCAAAAATCAGGTAGTAATGTAATAAATTTGCTTCTGATATTCACACTTTTGCGAATATCCGATTTACAAGTGTATACAATGGCTACTGTTGAGTTTAGAACTATATAGCGTAAATGTTTCTTGCTTTTTGTAAGATTGTATTTTAGTTCAGAATTTAACTGACCTGTACCTGTTTGCGCGTCTCGACTCGCTCTCGATTAGAGTCCGACCGAAACTTTTGCTGACAACCGAAACACTCGGCTATATGTCAATTTCAGCCGAACCAAAATTAAAAAATAGGAATCCTATAAAGGCCATACGTATAGATATGCTCTTATATATTTTTTCTTCAAATATCATAATTGAAATAATAATTAAATATTGAAATAATAATTAAATTTCGGCCGAAATCAAAAATCGAAATTTTGATTGTATGTCAATTTTGACCAAAGAAATACTTCTTCATAAGTACTTCTTCATAAACATTATAATTTAATTATTGAAATAATAATTACATATATTAAAATTAATATTTGAAGAGCTGTATGGCTATTCAGTCGAAACTGACACAAGTGTTCGTTTTCAGTTTCGGTAAAAGTTTCAGTCGGATTCTGCTCTCGATGTTCGCTACTAATTCAATCACGTGTGAATCCTTGGCATATAAAGCTTGATTCACATTCAGATGAATATGATCCTTCAATATTCGCATTGCTATTATTATTGTCAAACATGCGACACAAGGATATCGATTCAGATGTTTGTTTGATGAACAAACAGTGATACGAAGACTATATTCTTCTAATGTATGAACAGTTATTTATTTCGTGTAGTTTTCTTTATATATGTACATATGTCTGTCTGTATACTCCTATATAACAATAATAATAAAAATATATTTTTGTGACAAACGTTATATGTATATAAAAATTAATATATATATATTTATATTTTATATATTATATTAATATATATATATTTTATCTTACAGTCTGTATACATAGATTCATTAACTCGAAAGAACTCGAAAGAAAAAAAGAATACTCTTATTGTTAATAACTATTTAAAATGGCAAGTTTGAGACGAGATTCATTGTAGAAATAATACTTCGGTCAAATGTCTAGTTTACATTCTCAAAGAAACTAATGCTCTGTACGGTTTAGGACCAGCCGTGACACCATCCACAAAGTCTTGCGTGGTTGGTCGTGGCTCACCGGGTACTACCGAGAAGCTGAATGCCTGTAGCAGCGTGGCTATTATGATGAAAATGTTGCTTCTAGCTAATGTTTCTCCCATGCAATGGTGTTTACCTATAAGTCATAAATTATTCACATTTAAGATTAAGCTTATGATTGTGCTTAGATTTTATATATTGGGTGATAAACTTAATTTCTGCCGTTTTTTCATCTCTCAAATTCATTTGTTTCGAAGGGAAGATGAATGAATACCTTAATCAAAGTAATTTCCTTTTCTACTACTTTTTCTCTTCGGAAACAAAATAATCCGATGGTAGAACACGGTCTCTTTCGAGGCGATCCATTCATCCATCCATTTTTAGATTTCTTCGCAACTGGAGAAGTGTCCGTAAGTGCGCGTCGCATCGACTGGAAGAGATGGTAATCTAATGGTGCCAAATCTGGAGAGTACATTGGATACGGGAGAATTTCCCATTGAAGTTGTAGAAATGGCTGCGTTCAGCAGCATATAACAGTTTTGCAACCGTTTTATGATTCTTTGCTGAGATTGGACCATTCCTCTGATCTAAAAGCATAACCCAATCAGCGAAGAAAACAGTTACAAAATAAACGTTCTGCTTTACACACGCTTTTCACAACATGCGGTTGAGGTGTTATCATGTAACAAAATTTGTGTCGATTGTCGGCTATAGATGATCCTTTTTGCATCAACTCATCGGCATAATTGCTATTGACAGCGATCAGCTATAATGGTTTAATTTGGATGCAATAGCTCGCAATAAAGCACATTCTCCCATCAAATGCAGAGCAAGGTCTTAGGCCTGCAAATATTCTTCTTTGACATTGAAGTTGGCTAGAGTTCACCCCTAATTTTCTCCGTTTGGGATTATCAAGATAAATCCATTTTTCATCGCCAGTCACGATGCGCAACAAAAAACTCTTTTTTCTTTCCTTGCCAGCAAACAAAGAAGTCGCGATAGACAAACGATTCAAAATGGCATTTTCTGACATCTCATGTGATAGCCATCTCCCTTCCTTATGAATTTTTCTTATGGCATGCAAGTGTTTTGAGATGGTCATTGGAGTAACATTTAACGCTATCGACAACTTTAAAAACGTTTGACCTGGATTTTCATCGAGCAATTCTTGCAGCTCGACATCTTCAAATTTTTTCGGCTGTCCAGTACGTTCTTTGTCTCTCACGTCAAAATCATTGTTTCAGAAACGTACGAACTAAACTATACATGTTCTTTTCGATGAAGTTTCATCACTTCGGATAATAGGCGATGCGCTTCAGCTGCGGTTTTCTTGCGGAGGTCGAAGTAGTGAAGAAACACATATCGGAAAAACAGCTTATTGTGGTTCATTTTCAATCGATTGGAAAATCTCTTTGGCGTTGAGAAATCTAATCTGTGAAGACTGAATCACTTTTAGCGATGTCTAAACTACAAAAGACATACGACTTCGTCGAAACTCGTCAGGGTTAGATCCAGTACCTTCTAATAGCGAGCGGCAAGAATTTAAGTTCACCACCTAATATGAGTTTTATAGTAAATACACACACACACACACACACACACACACACACACACACACACACACACACACACACACACACACACACACACACACACACAAACACACAC
>Ga0157364_1005656_pt1 | contig 12761 bp, 7 predicted proteins | sample AttsexASBM2_FD_111476 | JGI IMG/M metagenome (GOLD analysis project Ga0157364, IMG submission 111476) | Fungus gardens microbial communities from leaf cutter ant in Ribeirão Preto, State of São Paulo, Brazil - Atta sexdens ASBM2 | ecosystem: Host-associated > Fungi > Mycelium > Unclassified ... | reverse complement strand
CTCTCTCTCTCTCTCTCTCTCTCTCTCTCTCTCAGGTGGGGTAGATAGTTCCATTAAGATGCAAATTCGCCAATAATTCCATGCGGCGCGGCCGCTTGTCGCCCTGATCGCGTACTCGCTCGTAATCGTTCATATCGCGCCAAGATCGAGAGCCCGTTTTCCAATTCCCCGTGCGACATCAGCCGCCTCACGATGCTGAGAGTTAATTATTATCCCGACGATTTAATTGCTACGGGTATCGCGATATCTTCTCTCTTTCTTTCTTGTAAAGAAGGCAGCAAGACAAGGAAGCGAGATTATAAACATCAGCTGTATGTGGCGCGGAAAGCCAGACAGACACAGTGTTCTTCGCGTTTATAGTATCGGTTACAGACTGATGTAGTGAGTGCTTATTTGGTTAATACTTCGCCCTACGTGACGCATACATGTCCGTTGAATACACTCGCTTTTTTCATTTTTTAGACTGTATCGGACATCAATAAACTTGATGGACCTTTGAATACTCCGAGAGGAACGTGAACTCAATATTTCGACTCGTAATTCACTATATGCCATTATGTATGTTGAAAAGCACACGATCATCTTTTTTTCCATCCTTTTAACACGAATATACGATGGATGAAATTCACTCAGGATGAAATTCACGAATTACAAATATCGTACATGCACGATTCCAGAATCCGATTGCGAAATCAAACTTGATGGAAGCATGCGATATGCGTGTAGGAATCATTCTGTTTCTAAACAGTCAGGTGCGGACTGTTAATGTGACTTTGTTTGCAATTGAGAGTGCATCAGATTTCATACCGTTCGCTGAGAACTATCGTAAGACGATGGGAATTATGGGTACAAGCGTGTGAGCTTACAAAGTCGAAGGGAAGGAGGTACGATTCTCGTTGCATTGACGTACTTTACATGTAAATACAAGGAAAGGAGGTACGTCGCGCGAGCACGGCTATCGCTTTTCCAATCTGGTAAACCAATATCGCTTATTCTCTAGGAGCGTGAAACCGCTCTCGTCGTATAAACTCACGCACAACGATCGGGCGAACCAGTCAGCACCTGATGTATTTCCAGGGATATCTAATTACTCGAACAATCTAAGAACCGAAATACCTTCGCGTTCACAACACTTATCTTACATAATGTTTTCCGAGTTTCTATGCTCTCGATTTTCTCACAAATATATTTCAACAATATTGGAAAAATTGTTTAAAGATTTATACATATATTTTTGAATAATATTAGTGATCAATTTTTATAAGAATAATAATTATAAACATTTATAAGTATTAAATAATAACAAACATGTATAATTTAATGTGATATTTTTATAGTTTCTTTGCATTTTCTATACATTTTACGTTTTATCAAAGAACGATATGTATAAATGCAAATTTATTAAACGAATATATTTATCAAATTTAAATTGAAAATGCTACCGCATGAGAGCTGGCTGACAATCCAGTCGTCTATCGCTCTCCGAAGGTGTTGCTCCTGATTGCTAAGGAGGACAAGTAGCCCGTGGTATGAAAACTCAGCGGGAACGGCACTACGTGGAACGAATGTTAAGTCGCAGATGTTATCGTTCCAGATATTTACTGGCCTGCGAGCCATCAGCTCGCTCCAGATTAATGGCGCGATCGGTAATGAACGTGGCAGCGCGAGGGCCACGGCAATCACGGCTTCTTGGTACCACAAATCCCGACTTCCTCATATCCCGCGGCCATATACAGCGCGTTATCTTACGCACACGTACGCACGTATATAAGCGTGTGTTATATTATCAACGCGGCCGCGAGGATGCAGGGCGTCGCCGTTCGTGAAGATTACCGGTTTGTTAGGAATAAGACCGCGGAAATATTTTACCGCGACTTAAAGCTGGATTCAGGTGGCGCCTTAAGGAAATTTTTAACATTGATCATTTCCGCGATGTAAGTTGTTATTACATAATGCGAAGAGAATGAATATCGCGTCTCCGAATAAAATGATAGAAAATAGAGCATTTTATTTCTATTTTAGAAGGAAAAGGAGAGAGTAATTTTTATTTTTCTTTATATTAAATTATTTTTTATATTACGATGTACTGACAAGTTGCTGAATAAAATGAGAACAGTACCATCTTGTTGATTGCTATATCTGTAATATGTATATCTGTAATATGTATTGCTATATCATAATACAAGTTAAAGATTATTTTCCGCATCGCAGATGATAATATATTGTGAGCTCTGTCGTTGGCGATTCTAAAGGCGGGCAGCGCAAAATAGAAACACACTTAGCCATTACAATGTTATTTGGCCTCCCTTCCGCAATATGATGTCCTCGTACAGTCTTGAAGAAGCGGGTCGGGTTCAGATAAGAATAAGCACTTGGCGCCTTGTCGTAAACGTCGTTTGTATTGCGTACGTTCACAAGAACACTTGTCCGGTGTCTACACCATCTTGACGCTGTCGACAATCCTATACTTTGCCCGCTCTAAATGAGAAAAAAGTAACATTAACACGTAGTATGACGTCTACGTTAAGTTTTTAATGACACATTAAAATCTCGAGACTGGAATGTTGATCGAAGTTTATACAGAGTGTTTCAGAAATAGTTGTTCAAACTTTAAGAGCACATTCCACTCATTGTAAAGATGAAAAAAAGTCATATAAACATTCAGGGTTCAGAAACGCTTCCTTTCCAAGTTATAAACATTTTTTAATTTTATTTTTTTATTTATACCTATATTTTATTTTATACTTTTATCTATTTTTATTTTATACTTATATTTATATTTTCATTACAGAAATTGTTGGAAATGATTTCTTTCCGCGTTGATGCATATTTTGCATCGACGTCGCATGAATTGTTGTAGAAACAGGATTATTATACACAAGGATCTTAAGATGTGTCCATAAAAATTCAAAGGATTCAAATCAGGAGAACGTGCAGACCAAGCAATGAGTCCTCCTCTATCAATTCATCTATTGATGTAATTATTATTCAGGAACTCTTGAGCAGGCGATTGAAATATGCTAGAGCTAGCTTCCTCATGCATGAACCACATTTGATTGCGTATCTGTAGTGGAATGCCTTCTAATATTAGAGGGAGTTGCGTTTCCAAAAATTGTCTGTATTTGTTATCATTAAGTATAGGTGGGAGAAAAATCGATTCAAAAAGAAACTCTCCAATATTAGAAGTAGAATTCATGAAACGTCAAAGCAAGTATGCCATCCGACGTAAATACGTACAATTTAAATAAGAAATGTTTATAATTTGGAAAGGAAGCGTTCCCGAATCCATGTTTACGATTTTTTTTCATTTTTACAATGAGTGGAATATGCATGCTCTTAGAGTTACAACTATTTCTGAAACACCCTGTATATATAATCTAGTAACAATTTGATATTTCTTATGTACGTAGATGTTAAATGACGATTCTACTATGTAATACGAAATTATATTGTTGTCATTAAAAATATTGGTGACAATTCTTAAGTGCAAGTTTTCAAAATGATATATTTTTTTAAATTAAGACCTTTAGGAGAGATAACAGTAAACTACCTTCGTAAGTTTCGAAGTTATAAATTATATTTGTATGAAGTAATGTTTTCTTCAATTTAGAACCAGAATAATTTCAGAGTATTTCGTGCGAAAATTTATGCAACTCATAAAGTTACAATGTAAGAGAGTTCAACGGTCTACTTGTTCACGATATTGGCACAAATAATTTTGTCGACACCGGAAAATGACTTCGTTCGCGCCTCAAATCACAATAATACATTTTCGGTCACATATGTAAACATTATACAGCAGCTTCGTCCAGCATTTGTTCCAATCTGGACGGCTCCCAGGTAATAAATATGCCCTGACCGGCTGATATAATGCGAGCGTGGGCTGGTACTGTTGGAATCGATCCTCCTTACTCGCGCGGGTTGCTTGATTTACGCCATACGCCGCGATGCATCATGGGTCTATCGTTCTGCTTGCATTTTGCCGAACCGAAAATAGGTTCAGTATTCGTAACTCGATGCTGTCTCCCTCCTCTCTCTTTCTCTATCTCTCGTTCTTGCGCTCCATCTTCTCTCTTCATCGCGCATTCGCGTATTCCGTCGCGGAGAACGATCCGTTCGGCCCCAAATCCACCTCCGCTTTCTTATCCCTGCGCTTATTACGAGAGCTGGAGCGCGCTGTTTGATGCTCGTTCGTTTTCAGACACAGTCCGCTGCACCTTCGATCCGCTCTATTTCTGAAAGATCGTTACTCCCAACAATCTCCCCGCGACTGACGACGACGACGACGACGACGACGACGACGACGACGACGACGACGACTAGTGTTCCAAATCGATGCTGCGGCATGGCCATCGAAAGCCGAAACGTCTCTCGTGGAACGACATGGAAACATGATAACGTCCACCTTTATCGTAATCCATGCAGCACGAGCTATTATCGATTGCAATAAACTCTATGTACATCGCCGTTCCGTCAGAATGCGTTCCAGATCGTGAAATATTTATTCTTTGCGAGGATGTTGATTTCCGCGAACCAGTTCTTCGTCGTCTTCTTCTTCTCTCTCTTCATCGCGAAACTAATCGCGCGAATCGTGAAGCGACGATCCCATCCGAGAAGGACTTATTAGTGTTGTCTCTTCCAGTACTGATACTTGTCCTGATCCGCAAGAATATATCCTCTGGCGTGGACGACCAGCTCCCGACAGAATATCGCGTGTCGTTCTGCCCTGAGCATTTAACATTTTATGTACTCGGCCAGAAAAAATCTCGCATTCGAGATTATCGTTGGGAAACGGTGCTTCCATCTTCCCTTTTTAGTATGTCGAAGCAGTTTTAACAAAAAAGCAGTTTTAATTCGACGAGAAAATAATTTTCTCGTCTCTCTTGGCTTTTTCTGCTCGTTTGACTTGTCTTCCACGTCGTTTTTATATTTTAAACTCGCAGGCTTTGTTAAAATACGTTTAAAATAGATTCCGTATATAATTGTTTTGCAAAAAGCTTGTGAAAAGTATCGCTATTAGCAGGGTCAATCTAATATATGTAATATATATGCTTCGACGCACATCGTGAAAGTGTAAAACTTGTAAAGGAGAAACGGTGCAAAACATACATCCGGCGGGTCATTAATTTTACCGTACCGTTTATAAGGAACCATCGACAAGAACTCGATGAAATCGGGCACTCGTCGTTTTATCAACTTTCTCGTGCCTAGACAGTTTGCAGGTAATCGTCAGCAACACTGATATGTTAACATTAATATTCCGCGTGGTTTAAATCGATTGGTATCGATCGTATGAACGGAATATGGAACAGGTTAATGCATTTCCCGCACATCACTAATGGCGACTATCTGAATAAATTCGATAAAAAAATTACATCTTTTCCATTCGTGCGCAACGCTATCATAAATTTTATCTCACTACGAAAATGCATTTTTACCCCTTTCGGCCGGAACACACTTTCTGTGATCGACGACTATCCGTGGGTCGATCTGGACCGGTTTTGATTCGGGATTATTGCTTCGTCAATGGAAAAACTTAACTTATGATAATACTGTTCCATGAAGGGAACGATCCGAGGACCACCTCCAACCGGTCTCGCCGGCGTCGATCGAGAGCTACCGTACTTATTAATTGCCTCTTAATTAACGATTCACATCGCTGTTTCATCATACCCCTCAGTCATCCCATCTTTCGTCCTGTGAAGACATTTTTCGATAACTAGAAAGCTTTCTGTTATAAGCGAGATTGTTCTTATTCTTCGGACGATTGGCGTTCGATTGTGCGAGAGAGAGAGAGAGAGAGAGAGAGAGAGAGAGAGAGAGGGGGGGGAGCGCATTCCTCTGAGAGAAGAAGCGAATCTTCTCGCTCTCGAGGATTGCTTCATTAGACTGGTGCACCTGCTTGAGTCGCATCTCTGCACTTCACTTCTTTCGTGACGCGTCACCATTGAAGATCCGGTTCACGCGTATGATCGGAGTATCTAATCGGCATAAAACGACGATTGTAACTGTTAATTTTGGATGCATTCTACTTAACATTCGCAACGCTCGCGTGCATCATTTCATCCTTGTTTAACATTTGATAAATAACAAGAAAATGAGATGCTTACGAGCATTATGAACGTTAAATGGAACGCGCTCATTGTATTTTCTTTCTAGTGTCACGGAAATTGATTCATGACGCTCAAACGGGCACACACAAAATTTGGAGTGGATTCAAGATAGGCATTTGTATGTAAACAACAATATTCTGCATATAGCGCATCTAAAATTTATTTTTGCGCGATATAATTATTTGATATCTAAAAATTTTGCATACACGTAGACTATTCCGAGATTATTCCGAAATAAAATATCAAGCAGATTTGTTACTTGCAACATGCAATTTCGCGAGAAGTTCGCGGTCACGCTCTTTCAAATTCGAGTTTAAAGCCAAAGCGATCATGAGCACAGTTAATAAATATTCCTCGTTTGGAGGGCCTGGCGGGATTAAAGCCGTACCTGGTCTATATGTAGATTACGAAAGGGGCCCTTCGGAATCGATATACATATGTATACCTGGCGCGCGGGTAGAAGAGCGGCGCAAGTTGGCCCGAGATCGGATAATAGCCCTACGCGATGCGGGAGCCGACGTAAGGCAACCATCGACAAATGGCCGTGGCCATGCAATAAACAAGCCGCGCAATTAAGAGAGCAGGTTAATTAATGTGGACCAACTAGGAGGAAGGCTCCTCCACCGCGCCGCGCCGGTTTTTCTCCCGCTCTCACCCGTTCCGTTCTCCTTTTCTTTCTCTCCACCATCTATTTCCTCTTGTCCCTTTCTTTCTCTCTTTCTCTCTTTTCGTCTTCCCCTTCGTCGATCATCTTCTTCTTTCGCGCTCGATGCAACTACTGTGCGCACAGTAGTTATCGAGGACCGAACCGCCCTTTTTTGCGATACACGCGAAGGGCAGCGCGGGACGTTGGCGGGATTTCTTTCTGTCTCGTCCTGATGTGAGTACGAGAGGAGGAAGAGGAGAAGGAAGTGGAGAAGAAGACAGAGGAAAAAAGCGAAAGGGACGAAGGGAGCGGTCGGGTTATTGGGTGCGCTCGAAATCCGGTGAAATCAATTCGCTGCGCGAACGGCGACAGTCGTAAATTGTCGTCTTTGTATTCCTGCTGCTTCTTCGATGTACGCCGGTACGCACGGTCCGGCCGGAAAGAAACGGCGGCTGAACGGGTTGGAAACATGAGAGAGATGATGAATTCGTGCCGGTGATTTATCGTTTCCTTCCACTGATAGAAGGAAGCTGCAGTTTCGCGCTTTCATCGATTTTTCGAACACGTACAAGTAAATCTATGTATTTGTGACTTTGCACAATTGAAATCAATATTTAATTTAATTTACTTTAATTCTTTTCGACATTTTTTCAAAACAAAACGTTAATTATGAAGAAGAATAATTGAAAGTAAGCTTTTCGCGTATTTCATCATTTTTTGCGAAATTATTTCGACAAATTTGACATTCTAGCAGCTTCAAAGTTTTACGTATAATTATTTTGATATTAATATATAATAAAGAGAGGAGCATATAGCTACAGTTAAAGATATTTTTTAGAGATAAAGTAATATATTTGGAATGAATACGTTAACACATAATATTTCAGTTTCAATATCTCAGTTTCTGTCAAAAGAATTCTTTTATCATCATATCTTTATTTCCCGAATTTTTTTCCTACTTTAAACCTTAATTTTAGGACGTAAGTAAACACTAAAGGTAATATGTAGATTCTAGAGATTTATAATAGATTCTAGAGATTTATAGTAAGTTCTAATTTAATAAATGGAGCACCTACAATGAGCCTGTAAATGGCAATTATTGCAAGATTTCCTATTTTTAGGTTCAAAAAAACTTTTCTACATAAAAGCTGTAGATTAAGTAATATTAAAAGAGACCCAATTTGATTGTACACAAGTATTAAAACTAATTTTTATAAGGTTTAATTGAGGTTGAAAAAGATTCAAAGTAAGACTAAAATTTTGACTCGGATTAACTTATACAAAAAATTGTGAGGATCTTTGTTTCAAAAACACAGAATCGAGAAATCCTGTGTGTTGGCCAGATAATATTAATTTTATATTTCAACAATTATATATCAAGACGAAATTATTATATGACTTATTATATATTCAAATATGAATTTGCAATGAACAAGATTGTAACAAGATTGTATCAATGAAGCAATGACATATGTAAAAGACTTCCATTGTTAATTTAATTGTAACACTAACTAATGTACTGATGATGGTCAAATCTTGACCGAAACGTATACAAATATTATGTGTTAATTCGAAATATATTACTTTATCTCTAAAAAAAACATCTTTAGCTGTTGTTATATACCTTCCTTTATTGTATATTTATATTTTTAAGCCACCTTTCAAAAAATTTAAATTTATTTTGATATTACTAATAAAATTATTTTCAGATCAGTATTTAGTTTATAGATACTTCAGCAAAATCGTACTTTCCATTATACAATAAAATAATCCATGATTGCATGTATATGATTTATTCGGGAGATACGATTCAGAAGTGCTCGTGAATTACACACGTAGCGTCGACACTTAGCGTTGCGTATTTCGTAATGGATGTATTTGCAAACGTAAGGTAGGAAATTGCGCGTGAAGCTTGCCGTACCACCTGCGCGTTAGGCATCATTTGTGCCGCACTCGCGTACATACATCGTGTCGATTGCAATAATTATCGGACATTTTCTACAGGCAGTCAGCCGTATGCTCTGACATTTTGACATTAGCAACAGGAGTCATTGAAAAGCCGGGGATTAACGCGTTTTACCTCGACAGCAGGTTACACCTGCCGAACCAGTTCGGACGATGTGAGTTGATGATGAAAGTTGATTGTTGCTGTTTGATCCGCGAAAGTCCATAACGCGAGATCCTTTCGTATAAGGCATCGTTGTTTTGACTTACTTGCAGGATATGCAAAAATTGACATACGCATATTTTTACGCGTGGAATGTTCACGGCGACCAAACGGTATAATTATTTTTACGATGTTAACGTGAAAGTTACGGCTGTAATTGCAGTCTGTGCACAGCACTTGACCACAAAAGCGATAGTGAATTCGTGTTGTCACTGAGAGAAATGTTTTGGTACGCGCAACCATAATTTGTTGATATGTGACTGACAAAAACTTTCTTACTTTCTCATTAAAAAAATTGTGTTGTCCTAATCAAATTGTAATTAGAACGACAAATTTGATTACGACATAATTTTTAAATGAGAAAGTAAGAAAGTTTTTATTAGTCATATATATCAACAAAATTAAATGGTTATAGTACCAAACATTTCTCTCATTGTCATTATAGTACATTTTATACCCGTTTCCGCCATTTTATACTCGTTTCAACTTACTCTTCATCTTTTTCTAATTTTTAGAATTAGAAAAAGATGAAGAGTAACCGAGATTAAAGTTAATCTACGTTGGTGGAAATGGGCATTAGTGAATTAAATCACACCAAGCAGAGCTAAATCAGAAACGGCAAACTCTTGCATGATGCGTTTTTCTACTCTTCTGAGATTATATTTGCGTGAGTCTTTTTGTCATTGGTAAAACCAAATTTATGACAAGGCTGCGCTTCGGCGAGTGAGCTGATCTGGCGTTCGCGGAAGGAGTCACGAGTCACGAGAGCCAATGAGGAAATGGCGGCGAGCGTGTTGCTTAACGTACGATGCTCCTCAAGGCCGTGTTAGACCTTCACCTCTTGACACGCAGCCGTATCCGTAGGCACGGCCGTGCGCCGTGGAATACCGCGGAACTTACAATCGTACAATGTCGTACATACATTAGTAGTTTCTTCATGCTTCCTGCGTGCGCGGAATCGATCACGAATTTTTTCTTTTTAATGTCAGGTTACTATTACGTATTTATGCAGACTTTTCTGTAGAACTATTAAATATTCTTTGTAAATTATTGTGATTTCTTGATAACTTTAATATTTTTATATTCAAAATGATTAGGAATTTATATGCATATTTCGATAAAAAAATTAAATTGCTTTTGAAATCTCGTTTATGTTTGTATGCACAATGAAAATATAATATTGTCACGTAAGCTTTTCAAAGCCATAAAACTTTAATTTTTCTGTTATTTTGAATGACAAAGATATATTTAAAGCGTTCAAGTTAAGTGAGACATACTTTGACTAAAAAATTGCACAAAAGATTTGAATACTAATTAGATTATGGAGACTTTGTAATTAAGTTGCAGAAGTGAAGTCCAAGTCGATGGCAGGCATTAATTAAGACATTAAAAAATTAGCTACGCAATTAATTACATTGAATACAAAAATCCATAGTGCGTTGAGATGCGAGTCTTTTGCGCGACTATAAAGTAGCGTGGGTCGGGGCTTTTGAAACGACTAATTACCATAATTAGTAGCACGGTAATCAGTGGTTCACGGGGATTTATCGTAATCTGAGTCCTTGACTTCTATCGACACGACTTCTATCAATATGTTCTTGCTAATAACTCGTTTTAATAATATTACAATGTGTGTATGTGTGTGTTTTATATACGTGGTAGCAGAAAATTGCATTTCAATCGGATATTTCAAAATATGTTTTGCTGGACACGTATAGCGCTTAAATTTATCAATTTCCCAGTAATTTGACTCTTATACGAATAGACACGTGTGTAAGCACAACAAGAGAGAAGGTCGATGTATGCAAACGTTGCCAAGAGCACTAATCAGGACCACCTACCACTTCGTGATTTCATAATCAACGCTCGCGGAGGATTGTACGGTATATGTACCATTATCTTGAACGTTCGAGTTTCAATTAGCGTAGAAGTGCCTCCGAGCGAATCTCGCGGCTCGGAGTTCCGTATGGCGGATCAATGATTAACGTTCGGGCGGAATTGCCCATCTAGCGAATATGCTCATTAATGATTTTCCTTTAATAACTTTTATTCTGCCCTTTTATTCACAATTAATGCAGTGGTTATCACATTTTACAGTATATATAATAATGTCGAGCGTTTTTAAGACATTTAAAAAATCATATTTCACCCTACAAAAGTGCTGTTATACAATTTTATTATTTTGTCAAAGAAAATTTTAAATAATAATTCGCAAAAGAATAATTCCAGAGTTGTCACAGACCTGGAAAAGTGAGGAAAATTGAAATTGGTCATGGAAACCGAGAAAAATCAGGAGAAAATGTAAAAAAGTCTGGAATTTTGAAATTTGCTCACAATTCCTTGAAACTGTTCCTATTTCAAATAATTGTTATAATTTTTTAAATACTATATCTGATACAATACATTTATAGTCATACTTGTGCACTTTAAACGATTTAATAAAATAATTAAAATTTATATTTTATTCAGTATTTTTATTTGATTCCTTTTTTTTGTCATAACTGCATTCTTTTTTTCCAAAATTAATTTATTTTGTGCTACGGCTTGAATTTGTACCCAAAAATTGTATTATGCTATTAAATTTTTTTTGCATTGTTTTTAATAATATAGACTAGCTTTTTTTTCCTATAATTTTAAATGATAAAATTTACATATTTTATATTATTCATGAAAAATTTTCTATTTTTATTTGAAAAACCTGGAAAAATCAAGGAATTTTAAAATTAATTTTCTGTGGCAACCCTGAATTCGTTTTGAATAATAAGAAAACACTTTCTATTTCTCTAATTTCTGTACTGATTCTATTTCTCCACAATTTCACAATTTGTTCTATCGTACAAGAGCGAATCGAGCAACATGCACACATTTCCATTGTGTGACGCAAAGATAATTCTTTTGACATATTACGCGACATTTCTGACGATTGAATCATCGATGTATGACAGTCGCGCTGGTATCTCTTTTCTTTTTATTATTGCTTCTTGCTTGTCGAGAAGGGTCGCAGTTTTACGGTTCGCCAATCTCGCATTGCTGAGTGTAAAAAATCACGCCGTTACGCAAACGGCTGACCGAGGATTAACGATGCCACGAAAAGAGTTTTGCTAGTGCAAGACGATTCACGACGTCGTTAGTCTACGAAGCACTGCTTGTTCGCAGCACTTAAGAGTAAACGCGGTCATTCCGCATCAAGTTTTACACTCTAAATACAGTATAATAAGGAAATAAAGTTATATCTTAGTATTAACGCTGAATATTTTCCTAATTATCAGTGATTGCCTTTTGTCATAAATTCTATCTCGAATACGTTCAGAGTATTTGTTGATTTAAATCAGTTTGTACATTTGTGTTAAATTTAATACATTGCACGTGTCTTAAACAGTTCACTTAAATTTTGTATTAATTTAACAGAAGATGAATATATTAGAAAGTAACACAAATATTATTATAAAAAAATTAACATAAAAATATAATACTGACAATTTATAAGCAAACTGTGGATTCATATTTTTCAGTAAAATTAATATTACATTTATAATATATTAAATTAACAAGTATTTATCTTATTTTTGTTTTGAAACAAATTATCTTTATGTTATATATTCATTTATACACTCATAAATTTTGTTATTTTGACACTAAAAAATGTTGAATATCAATTTAACACAAAATAACATAATCATATTATGTGTAAATTAACATTCAAAAATGTTTAAAATTCAAAATTTTTACAAGACCTTGAATGGACTTGTGGTATTTCTAACACACAAATATAAAGTAGTTTTTACTTGCAATGCACTGCTAAATCTATAATGTAAAATTTAACCTAATTTGAGTT
>Ga0157364_1005655_pt1 | contig 12764 bp, 6 predicted proteins | sample AttsexASBM2_FD_111476 | JGI IMG/M metagenome (GOLD analysis project Ga0157364, IMG submission 111476) | Fungus gardens microbial communities from leaf cutter ant in Ribeirão Preto, State of São Paulo, Brazil - Atta sexdens ASBM2 | ecosystem: Host-associated > Fungi > Mycelium > Unclassified ... | reverse complement strand
CAAAAATTAAGTTTCTCAGAAAAAGGGAAAAATTTCTTTTTTAATTTAACAGGAAATTATTGATTAATCATAAATAATATTGGCAAAAAGATTATATTTTTAATAGCACATAATTAATAACATATAATTGATATTTTTGTTATTTTCGTTTTATAATCTTTAAAAATTATTCTTTTTAAGTTATCTATATCGATTTTGATGATTTCTTTTAAATCACCTTTTACAGACGATTTGTTATATAAAATTAATTAATTTATTTTTGTTGATTGATAAGATAAAATTTATTTAATTCTTTTACGATAGTAATTTGAAAATCATGTTTTATAAATTGTGTCATTTTCGAAATAAGGGAACGATTTATCACAGTAAATATAATTTCCGAGAGTATTTTCTATTTCGATGCATGATGTATATATGAGATATCGCCAAGTGGACACTTAAAAACAATTAATTATGTCAAAGTTTGAGGGCAGATGGGACCCAGCTGAAAAACATAAATAATATCAGGAATGTAAAGCATTTTGTTGGGGAAAATTATAGCTCTTAATGGAATCGAAGGGATCTAAAAAAAAAACGTAGTTTTGCTGGTAAAGGAAGACGAGTGCGGAAGTTATCGTACCGCAAGATCTAGCTTATCGTTTAGTCAGCCGAGTATTAGAAGTTGTCACAGGTGCTCATCCGTATACCACGCTCTACGTACGTTCGTATGCACGCACGCACGCACGCATGCACGCTAAGAAAACGAGCGAAGATTCTCTCAAGGGGAGCCGCGTGTGTATATTTGGGTTTCCCACAGTTTTGCACACAATTTTTGCCATCCCACCTCGCGCCGGCGTTTGCCGACCGGCAGACGGAAGCTATCGCGAACTTCAAAGATTCATGATCAGGGTGCCTCGAGTGGTATAGGCAATATTATCACGGTACCTACCTAGTCGAGGCCGACGTGTCCTCGGCGGCCGGCGTCCTCGGCAGCGCGTGCACACAAAGCCGAGGACTCGGCCAACACTTCAACGGCAGCACGTTTATCGTTGAAGACCGGCGGACCGAACAAAGTGCACCTCGCCGATGCGGCTAATGGCAATCTTGTTTTATGCCGGACGGTTTGTCGCGCGACAAAAATCGTTTGCACGTAAGCCAGATTACTTATTACCCAGAGACGTGTGTCAACCTTGCAGACCGAGGCAGCTGATTCCCTCCTGTGCTGTAAAATAATCTGATAGTATTTGGATGCATATTAAAATCGTTGTAGCTTGATCTAGCTTCGAATTATAAATGAAATATAATTTTAAATTATAATTTTTATCAGCACAAATAAGTGAAGAAGGTATATTTGACCAAAGTAGATTTTGGTGTCTAAAATTTTTACATAAATTTTTATAATATGCAGTTCAAATTTATTAGACATCAAGACACGAAGGCTTAATTTAATCAAATATAGCTTTCATTTATTTGCGTTAAACATTTCTCGGTCGATTTTTGTTTAACATTTTTATCAGACAGCAATAAAGTATAGAGGATTTTACGGTTTAATCCGGTTTTAATTCATTTCAATATTTATATTAAATACACATTTTTATGTCAATTTGTGCACAATAGCTTTCATCTGCATCAGTGCATATTAGTGTATCCAACTGAATTCGCTATAAATTTTACATAAAAATCGTCGTGATAATTTTCGCGATTTTTGTTACTATTGATCGTTTTAAAAAATCTCTTCGCGTACGAGCAGAGATACTCTGATCATTAGAATTAATTTTCAACACGATTCCACGATGACATTTATTGACTGACGTTTATTGAAAACAAATTTCGACGGTACGACGATGTTATTTCAAGTAGAGTTTCGTTCCGCGGTAATCCGATGATATATCCAATAATTGCTGCGCAGTGGTCATTTAAGTCATTTAAGATTTAATCACCAAGTATCGATACGAGAGCGTTCGAACTGAATTGCTAAATTACAAACGTTTATATACGACTCCATCAATCATCGGTCCCGACGCAGGCGAGCTGCGAGTTGCATGGAACTGCGCCACGCAATGATAACGACTGACAAGTGTCGAGTATTAGTAACGTTTTAAGCGTGCGTCAGTCAGCGCCGAAGTAACGAGAGAATTAAAATGCGAGAAGTAAAAAAAAAAAAAGAAAAAAAGAGTAGCTGAACAATCGTCGAGGTAAATCGATGGAAAAGGCTCGAACGTGCAAGGGAGGGATTCAAAGTACCATCGAACGAATCGTGTCGCTGTCAGTAACGACGCATTAACGCGTTCATATCGCATTTCTACCCTTCGTTCGTTCGATTACATCGCATTCACATCCTGTACGTATTCGTTCATTCTCCCCGTAATTCCTCGATACACTTTTTCTCCGTTACTCGCGTTGAGACACCCCTGTAAACTCATGTAAAATATTCGCGATCGGGGCAGATACGAGGGAGCAACGTACTGGTCACTATATACTTCATGGAGGGATATACTTTTTTTATTGGTGCGACATTTCCTTCTCCTTATCGCACGCGGGGTGCCTAAATTTCACCGACCTCCGCAAATTGTTCCAATTAATAGCCAATCCATCCAATTAATATAATCAGCATTACAAAATGACAAAAGTTTCCTCAACAATATCTATACACAAAAAATAATAATTTTTTTCAAAATAATTATAGGACACTTAAGTTAGAATGTTAAAACTGTTTGCAACTTTGCTCATCATGTTTGCGTTTTCTACATATTTTTTTTGATGATCCAATAAAATTATTTTCAGATATGTCTATCTAAATTTTTGGATACTTTGGCAAAATCATTCTCTCTATATAATTGTGAAATAAATAGAGGAGATAAAATACAATATGAATACCTAGGAAATTATTTATTTTACTTGTTTTATTAATGAGAGATTGGACCAACATTTGTTTTTAATACACATTCTATCCTTGTTAGAATAGTCATAATGCTTGAATAAGTAATTATCAAGAGATGTATACTATTCTTTTAGTAAAACATCTTTCAATTGCTTATATATAAATGATATTGGAATAGGAAATTTTCTTCTCTACTTTTCAAAATTGCCCTCTGTTTTCCGAAACTTCAACATCTTTCCTGGCAAACGCAATTGTAATTTTAAAGAGCAGAATGAGAAATAGATTCCCCTTCCAATATCTTTTGAGTAATTAGATGTTCTGCTAGAAGAATGGTATAATATTGCACTGTAGGATTTGCTATACTATTTAAGCATGTATGATTCTATTCCTATAAGGACAGAATCTATATCAAAGATAAATAGTAGATTAATTTCTAATTACAATTGAATAAAACAAGTAGAGCATATTTTTCAGGTATTTATATTATATTTTATCTACATTCTCTATAAATCATGTACATTCTCATATCACAAGGGGCGCTATCAAAGAAGATAAGCTTTGCTGCGATTCCAATATCCTCCTCAATCTCAGTACTTCGGCATCTCGAATTCCCGCGATCAGCTCGGCGAGCACGGGCTCAGAGGAAGGAACGCGGGGTTAAGCGGGTCGGGATATAAGTGAAATCGCAATAATTACCGGCGGCACGGATCACAAATCCCGCAGTACGGTAGTTGGTAGGCGGGATGGTCTACCAACAGACGCATACAGGTATTATACGCAAGCTCTTTGTCGGGGGAGGAGGGGGGACCTCGGAGGAGGGGTACGGTTTATATTGGCGCCACCTCCTGCACGGTTAAGCGAGCGACTAGGGCAGACTTACGCCTTACACCTCTCTCTCTTCTCCTCATTCTCTCTCTCTCTCTCTCTCTCTCTCTCTCTCTCCCTCATACCCCACCCGCTGTCATTCTCACCCTCTCATTCACTCGCGTTCTCTCTCTCTCTTTCTCTATCTCCTGCTCCCTCTATTCTCCTCTCCCCCCTCTTTCTCATCGGCGACGACCCTCTCTCGTCTCTCTCGCCGCGCGCGCTCTGATGCTGCACAACTCCCGCTCGCTGGCTAACCCAACCTAACCCGCGGGCGAACTTCATTCCACGCCGACTGACCACTACCGACGGCCGTCGTCGTGTCCTCGACGCCGCCGTCGTCGTCGCCGCCGCCTCGTTGTCGTTCATCAGAGAACGCGGTCACGCGACATCAATTCCGTCGTCGACGAATCGGTGTGCTACGTAGTACTGACGTACGTGGATCTCTTCTTCTCTTCTTCTTGGCGGTGGTGCACCGGCCACCCGGTGTGTCACGCCGATATTGTTGTGACTGGGATACGTGACTGGATTTTTTTGAAAGTGGCTGTGCCTAATAGTATCTCCCTCTCAATTATATACTTCGCGCGTACACGATTGTGTATCAGAGAAATTAAGAAGACGTGTCATAAAAGCAGGGGGACAGGAAGTTCGACTCACCCCGTTCTCCACGGGGGAGGACCCGTTCAGAAAGGCGAAGGGAGGAAGACTCGACCATGGACATGTCCGAAGACTGTTGGGATCACGTGGGACTACTCCAAGAGGTCTCCGCCGCGGAACCACCCCCGCCACCACCTGCCTCCGACTTCTTAATACATCATCAAGAGGTAAGAGCTCTCTTCTTTCATCTTCTGTAATAAATTGCGTGCTCTACATATAAAATTCGAATTTAAAAGACTCAAGTCCATCGAATGAATTGGCAAGCAAGAACGAAAAGCGCGGGAAGAGCATACAATAAATACAAGGTATAATATCACGTATCAGAGATACATCTCACATGAGATAGCTGCGTTATTAGAAAAAAATCATCAGATAATTCTTCAATCATCGCGATGTGAACAGAATAGCATTATTTGCAAATCAGTCTGTTTTTTCGTTGCATGTGAGGAAATGTTTTTTTTTAAATTTTTCATATAATCTTTACAAAACGGGAAAGCCACTATAGTAGCACTGAAACGGTGTCGTATTTTGAAACAAAGATAACAAAAGACAACCAAATAATGAATTATAAATTATTTAAAAATTTTACGAATACAACTTTCTTTCTTAAATAAGTCTTATTCTCAAGAAAAAGCTCTACAAGATTTTAAAAATAGATCTCCATTCTCTAAAAGTTAGCAATACGATTTGTAATATGAGGAACTTACATCGAATTAAAGCGAAGAAAAACTAGGCTAAGTCAGCGAATTGTGTGAGTAGGCTACATGTAATCGTACCCTCTTTTACTTAAACACACTTCGACAATTTCAATATTTGTAGGTAGAGGTCTATCATTTTATGTAGACTTGTTTTATTGGTATAAACACCCTGAAGAACCTATTTATCTAGTACGCCCGGAGGGCTACGCATATTTGCGTCAGATAGCTCTTTTTAATAAAACGCACGGCTATATACATCGTGGGGGATTCCGGTGTGGAAACCATTATTATAATGATATGGCTGGACGCGCTGATTTCATTCCGTGAAAACGATTGCGGCACGTACGTCACACGAGGATCAAGGAACGTATATTTAATTACGCCGCTCTTGGCTATCGTCCCCGTAGCTTCCGTAACTTCTTCGACACGCTAATTATAATACATCATTATTATCGAGCGCCATTTTGATTTACTTCAATGAAGGATCTTTATCCTTCAATCTTCCGACGATCATCATGGCGATCCTGCTGCGATCGTGGTTGAATAATTTAATGACGCGGACACTTTGCTATAAACTCATATTTCTTCCGTCAACGTTTTACCTTTTGAAAGAATAAAAGATAATATATATAATATTCAAGGGCGAAGTTTCAGAGCTGAGTAGTTTACAATACATTTATCTCTTGTATAATAAACGCGTTTATTTCTTTATCTCGTTAGACAAATGTAAGATATATATATTCTTAAAAATCGCAAACTGTATTCCGGACACCCCGTATATAGGGTTGCAATTAAAAGACTGAATTGAGGCTCTCACGAGAAACCGAAGCGATCGAACCGCGAGCTCGGCAACATTCCAGTAAGTAGCATCGAAGTAGAAGACACCTGGATAGTCCGTAGCGATTTCTCTGTTTGTTTAAACCTACAGCAAATTAGTAATAATTATGTGGACCACCTGTCATCGATTGGTCCGGTGCTAGAGAAGCGATGGGAAAGGGAGGGGGTGAGATTTATATGTTATTATATATATGTTACCTATGCGGAGGGACGAACGCAGGAAAAGAATCGTCCTTAAAACGATCAACAAACTGAAGGACTCCGGCTCGTTCCGTTTCAATTTCGTCAAGTCCCCTTCCAAACAAGCTCTTTCCCTGTCTTTCTCTCTCCCTCTCTTTCTCGGGACAGCATGAGTCCACGGGGCGTTGGTTACGGTGCCCTGTAATCATATACGAAATTATAGGCATTTAGTTGGGCATGAATGAGCGGATAGGAAAGTTTAAGAAGAAGATATCGGTGGCATCGGCGCGTCAGAGGCGCGTGCAGGACCTCGGCCTCCGCTTCTTTTATGCCCCTCCCGTGTCTCCGTCTCTACCGTTTGTTCGTCGCCGGTTTCTAGAGGCACCTGCACCTTCACTGCCCCGATCGGAGCTCAGATTCACCTCTGATACAGGACGCCCTTCCTGGCATCCTTCCTTCCGCTGCGCAGTCATGTTATACATGTGCATGTGAATCCCGACGATCGACTGTAATCCGTCATGCACGATGACAATAACTGTCATATATATCGCACGTTGTGCCGTCATTAATAAAATCAGAGTCTTTCTCAGAAAGACTAGTCCAAAAAATGTAATTTTGAATTTTTGATTTGAAAGAGATATCGAAATATGTACATAATTATACAAATCATAGTAAAAATTAGAATGTCTTAAAAAATTTACCGCTCCAGGAATATATAATCTCTTCGAATTTTTAATTCAAAAAAGAAATGTTAATTAATGTTATTTACTGATTACTAAATCACTTGATAATTTTGTTGCGCTCCAATTACTGCGCTTGACTCTCATTGCTAGTGTAGTTCTCCTTATTTATTTTTAATTAATGTTATCTAAAATTTTTGAATAAAATTTCGACTGTTAATATTATTTTATAAGTTCACAACAAACGTTGACAATATATTACGTATTTCCTTAAGTTAGATTTAAAAACCGACTACTTGTCATTCTGTTATGATAGCACTAACACTCAATAGCTAGCGATGAGAAATCAAAGAATTAAAGCAGTTCAATTAAACATTATTGAATACTGTGCAAACATATAACAGAATAGATGCTTCCTCGAAGAAAGATTTAGATGAATAGAAACTGTGGAAACGAGATATATCGTGCTAATTTCATAATTAAGAGCATCGTCTATCTGCCAATGCCTCTGGCTGTGTCACAATGACACGATCTGCGACATATGGCTGGTACCTTGTTAAAACGAGATACGAAGACACGATGATGTCTTCGTGCGAAAAGGATTAAAGTAAGCGATCGGTCCAATTAAAATACGGCGGGAGACCATCCCTTGCATCGTGTCCAACACGTGACAAATGCGCGCACGGCGTGTCCCAGCTGCGGCATTGAAAAATGTCGGCGCATCGAAATATAGACTGCTAATCAAATCGCACCTGCGTCGCAAAAGCTTCAAGGCTTCGTTCTTAAAAGCTGGTTTCGCGGGACGGATGCTTAAGCATCGTTCGACTCACGTATAAGTTTCCCACGACGGGCGGGAGGGCGGGCCCAACTTGGGGCCCGTGTGAGAATATCTGGTCTTATTACTCGCATACAGGAAACACAGACGATCAACCATCGATTTTCGTATTCCTCCGACGTATATATTCACTGCTACCTGTCTTCCTCTCTCACTTCTTTCTATTTTTTTCCACGGGTTTTATATATGATATAGTCATAGATCGTAGCTTAAATCTGAATCCCCGTAGCACACGACATTCCATCGTGTTCGATGGCCCTCGAACCTCGAAGAGTTCCCGTTCACACCGAAAATCGTGAATTCCGAGGTGAAACGAACCCCAAACGGACTCCCGAAGACGCGAGCACGTACGCGCTTCGTGAGAGAACTCGGCCGATTCGTCGCCGATAACGGCGTCGCGCGTCCCGCTTCCGAATTACCCCGTTCTACCGGGTATTCTATGGTAGTCGCGAAGAAAAACGTAGATCGGGACGAGAGAATCAAAGCGAGAATCAAGCGACAGAGCATGTAGCTTGCCCGGCACGTTCGTGTCGGACGAGCGAAACGTCGATACGAGGCGCGGTAGAACGCAGGCATGAACGATTTGCGAAGCATCGTATCCGAGAGGCTTTGAAGGAATTTCAATTCGTGTGGCGAAGAGTTAGACGGCATAAGTCTTTCTCCCGTTCTCCCTCTCCTTCGTGTAATTGATGTAAGTCGCGTGTTACGACTAAATTCCAACGCCTGAATGCGTTCGATGCATTGCGACGATTGTTGGGACACTATTTTTATGTTCCTGACTACTCGTGTAACTGCTTGCAGACTGCCAATCACGATCGTGGGAAATAATATTTGTCGACTGTTATGCGGCGCTAAAAACTATTTTGCATATAATGATGAGATAATTATAACATTGCGCTTATATCTTGTTTTCTTAGGGCGTCTGTTAATTTCGTATTAATGAATATTACTCGCGCGCTCGTTAATTATATTCTATTATATTCCGCAAACGCACGCTCTGTATGTATATATATATATATATATATATATATATATATATATATATATCATATATATATATCATAATCATATATATATATATGATTATATCGTTAAATTTATTCTAACCATGCGGTAATTTTCTCAGCTACAATATACGTTATTAAAATCTAACATTATTATGGAAAATATAAACATCTGTTTATTAATTATGTTATTATATTCTATAATATCATTATAGAATTCTAAGAAAACAATGTTTTTTTCTTGATGTTTTTCAAAATCAAAGTTAATTTACAATTTTATTATCGTTTTTAGGGGTTTTATTTAGAGAAATTTTATTTATTAAACGTTTATTTTCAGATAGGTTTTATTTATTAAACATTTCATAATAATTGTGTTGAAAGTTCAACATTTATCGGCGCGCAATCACATTTGGAACAAAAAAATTGATTAAATATATTCGTAACATATATTCTAACTTTGATCGTTCGGCATTCTTTACTTTATTCGATTTATTCATACACGGTTCTTCTCATAATGTTACAATTTTATATTCAAGAAAGACAATAACTTTCTATCATGTCTATTTACGATTTAATATCCCACACTAGGAAGGAAAAGGCTTTCGTACTGTTCTAAGGGGGAAGAAACGTGTCATTCGACTGAACGCTTAGCTCTCTTGAGAACCCAGTTCGATGACACCGCCTTTTCCGACTCGTTGCAAGGTTCACACGGACGTGCATTCCGTACTTTTGTTGCACTTTGCCGCGCGCGGGATACGCACTTGTTGTGTAAGCACTTGTCGCTACCCTTCCTGCTTCTATTCAGAACGACGTCCTTCCATCGTCCCTCTTCATCATCGTCGATATCGTTGTTCTCGTCGTTTGATTTCTGTCGTTCACAAGTCCAAATGGAGCTTCCTTGGGCACACGTGACACGTGCGTCCCGCATCGACCGGACACGTGCAGGGCGTAATGTCGCTATAGAGCGCGACGAACTCACGGTACCCTAATGGTTATGGTTACAGACCACGTCGACGCCCGTATTTTCTCTCTATTCCGTCGCTCATCTCGAATACATCACCGCAACAGCGATACATTAGGCAGGGGGTGTGAATAATGATTGTGTTTGAGGTCTAAAGTTAATATTTCAAAAGGAGCTCCTATAAAATCAATTGAATCCTGCATTCTACGAAATATGTATATATGTGATTCTGAACGAATTATTTATTAAACAAAATGACTACGAGATTTGTATAACATTAGAAGCTTAAATTTCGATCCGTTACTCATTAGTCCTGAAACATAATAGATGTAATAAGCCTTAAGTCTTAAGGAATTAATCAATCACAATCGAATGAGAAGAATACTCGACTATAATTGGTCAATTTCTTAAGGCTTAAGACTTCTTACACCTATTATGTTTCGGGACTTACCCTAATGTCTGCGCAATAATTCTTCACACCAGAACGTCGAGAGTGAGACAACCTTCTGGGAATTCGAAAACGTCCGAGTCGACGGAAGCACCGGAGTGCGAGGTAAAGGAAACAATCGACCACTTGTTGCTGAAAAGATTGTATCGAGTATTCGCAAGAGAGTCTGGTAGGCTAGATTAAAAAACGGTATATTTATAGGCATACCTTTTTTTCTCGCGAGCAACTGCTATGCTTCGTCAAGTTCCGACGCTATATCGACGGGGATCCGCCGCAGCCGATGAAACGGCCCGATACGTTTAAAGGCGCTCGCCGTTTCGTAGCGGAAGTAATCACGCGGCTAAGAACAAGGATTGCTGGATTATAGACGTGGTGCACGAGAAAAGCTTTTCTTTTGTGTCACCAGTAGACCGCAGCGACTCGCTCTCACGCGAGAATAAATTCGGCGGACCGTAAAGAATCACCGCTTTCGAATCGCGTTAGTAGCGGTATATTGCTTGTAATAAAAATATTTTTTGTGTCTCGTAAAGTACACTAACTTCAGCAACTATTGAATCAGTGAAGCGTCCGTCTCTCTGCACTGTTAGATATCAAAAAAGCAAACCATAATCCTGATGATAACCTAATCCTTCGAATTAATAATATAAGAGTTAAATAATATTTTGTAATTAATATTAGTAATCTTTTAAAATATTGTGTTAATTTCCATGTGAATTAAAAAGTAACTCAATTTATGATTGTGCTTCAAAGTAAATAATATTATAATTTCATTTGTAAAATTATGAAATTGAGAAGAAAAGGACAACTTATAGAAATAAGTCAAATAAGTCAAAAAATAAGTCAAATTGTGGATATAATTTGACATTACGAATTTAACAGTGTGATTGAAATGTTTATACGAGACAGATGTATTACATTTATTTTTTAACAACCATTTATTAATCTTAAGTGCAATCATATTAACATTTCTACAATCATCAAAAATATACATTCAATTACAGCACTTTTTAATATGACAGCATTAATAATTAATCTGTTCGATCAATCAAGATAATATCAATGTTAAGACAATGTTTTTGATCAAAAGCGCTTTTAGGTTATTTTTCAATTACTGTATTTTTACCCTAAATTTGCGCGAGACAGGGAGATGAAAACCGAACAACCGTGTTTTCAAAGCACGCACCAAGGCACGCACCCTTGGAGACGACGTCAAAAGTTTTCGTCATCGATGTAAACGACAAGTTGAGTTTTGCTGAGGAGGGAAGAGGCAGAATTCGTTCTAATTGAACAACCCTCGGTAGACCGATACACTTCGCTACAAGGGTAGATTTATCTCAACGTTAGTGCGCGTGTGAGTAGAGTATGCGTGCATATTTATAATAACAAAGCATAATTCCTACTACTTTTATTCTTACAATAGTGTATACACATAGAGAGAAAGAAAGAGAGAGAGAGAGTGTGTGTTAAATTCAAATTATATCCAATTTGAGTTATTTTTAATTGTTTCTATAAGTTGCTACTCCTATTCAATATGTCGTTAATTTAATTAAATGAATTAAGTTGAACAATTTATTCAAGAAAATGTGTTAAATTTGACTCAAATTTAGTTTATTACTAAATGTAAGATAATATGAATGTTGTTTTGGACTTTGGAATTATAGAAATAGATTCATTTATAGTTTGACACATGGAAGTTAAAAATAACAAAATATAATTTAACTCAAGAGGTTGAGTTGCCATTGTTCCTTTGATAGCAGCTAGCATATATTATGTATGTATATATTATAATATATATGTACGTATATATTATACATATATATTATAATTATAATATATACATACATGTATGTACATGTTGTGAATTCTCCTTTCTCACACCATCTCATAGAGGTACTTTATTAGCCGGGGGGTACGAGTTTCGACGCAACAGTTAGTGATTCAACCATTCTAGAGGGCTGCGCCATTGTTAAACGGAATATCTTCCAGTAGTAATTAATTTTCTTAGAGAAGTTTTCGCGAAACATCGTACGACCTAGTACGAGTCCCCCGTGTAAGATTAGAGAAATGAGCAATGACAACGCTTTTGTGCGAGTATGCTTTTTTAAATTGAACCGTGTAAAACGTCTTACGATAATTCTCATTATATAAATTATGTTTAAAATATAAATGCACACATGGTCATAATTTGAAGTAAATCCTCCTTCTCAACGTTTGAATAGTTCCGAAGTTCTTGGATTCTCAATTTGCAGATGAACAAATTTCCTAAAGGTTGTACGAATTCCATGTGGGGTGGAACGAAAAGAATAGGCGAAAGAGAGACGTTAAAGTGCTTTTGCGATGCTCGAAGAAAGATAGAGAAGAAGAGAGGCACGTTCGACACGAGGGAAGAGGTGTTCCAATGAGTCGGATGGAAAACGACCCTCCGCTACACTCGGGGGTTAGCCGCTCTTCCCGATTTTCTTCCACTCGGCGCAGCCACTTTCCCGCTTATTCAGCAATGATTCAATTCGGATGTGCTTTTTACGCCCGCTACGGTGGCGGTAGCGATAGAGAAGCGTCGTCGATGGGAGGTTACCGAGCCGTGCTCCGTAACCCCGCAATGGGGAATGAAAAAGGGGGATGAAAGGTAGATAGGCTGGGGACCGACTAGGGGAAGAGAAGCGAAGAAGGCTGCAGAGTTATCCCGCGCTGAAAACAGATTGCTCTTTGCCTCTCTCTCTCTCTCTCTCTCTCTCTCTCT
>Ga0157364_1005652_pt1 | contig 12765 bp, 4 predicted proteins | sample AttsexASBM2_FD_111476 | JGI IMG/M metagenome (GOLD analysis project Ga0157364, IMG submission 111476) | Fungus gardens microbial communities from leaf cutter ant in Ribeirão Preto, State of São Paulo, Brazil - Atta sexdens ASBM2 | ecosystem: Host-associated > Fungi > Mycelium > Unclassified ... | reverse complement strand
GAAATAAGACAACAATGCAACGAGAGGTGAACAATTAACCGAAATTACACACACACACACACACACACATACACGCGCGCGCGCGCGCGCGCACACACGCACACGCACACATATACCTGCAAACACACTAATTTTGTCAATTTCGCTTAAACTGAGTGATATATATAATTGCTGAATTGCTTTCGTTTTAGCTAGAAATTTGCGTTCTATGTGATGTAATTCTAATAATTTACTAAAACACAAGGAAAACAAGCATCATGCTGAATCGTTAATTAAAATATTTTTACAGTATAATATTTGTATCATACAACATTTATATAATTTTATATTTTCTTATTTTTGTATTTTTTTTTTATTTTGCAATGCATTATAATTATACATCTATTTCTTTTAGTTTTATTACATTTAGATAGTGGCCCGTATTCAAAACGTGCTTTTATCGATAAAAGCGCACTTTTATCTCTGAAGTCTATTCTATAGTACGTATAACATAAATTATAACATGTTAGCGTGTTAACATCACTGTAAGCGCATTCTGAATATGGGCTTATGTATGTATACTTTGATGTCTATTTCTAGAAAAAGAGAGAGAGAGGGGGAGAAGGGGAGGAGGGGGGGGGAGAGAGAGAGAGAGAGAGAGCAAAATAAAGAACAATTGAGAAAGAAATTCAGATGGCGCTAATAGGGAACTTATTTATTTCGCGCACTCCATTTTAGGAAACACTAACAAAAATGCCGACAGAGAAGTTGCGCTACTGTATATACTGTATATAGATATGTGAGATATTTGTGTGATAGTATATAAAAACATGTTGATGCGCTGGAAAACCAGTGATTTCGACGGAGTTCGGGATTTTACTTTAGGATCCCCTTAAGAAAATGTATATACAATTAAAAGAAATAAATGAAATGCATTCGATGGTGAAAGAGTGCTGAGAGAGAAGATTTGAAGAGTTTCCGAATAATATGACAAAATAGTCACATGACGGTATGTGGCATTTTTCTGTACCAAATATTTTCTTAATAAAGTGAATTATATTAGAGTACTTTGTAAGTCCGTTAGAAAGTCTACTTTTGTTATCTCAGAACACAACAAACAATTCTAGGAATAGAAATCTGTTGAGATATAATAATAATTTTGAATTCTTATTTTATATCTGTAACATAATATTAATTAAAATGAATTAAAATTATATGCAATTTAAAAACATTTTTCATTATAACATAATTTTAATTATAAAAGATAATAAGGCTCAATAATAATAAATAAAATCAAAATTTTTGAAGGGCTACAAGCCAGAGATACAAAACATACAAAAAAAATATATTATAAAATTATAAATATGAAAATATAACAAAATAAATGTTTCGGCATCGATCAAATCATTCTCAATGACAAAAAGGTTTTTTATAATGTTGAATTATTACAAATGGAAACTATATAATTTCAATTCAAATTATTATTATGTCGCAACATAAAAATAATTTGGTGAATTTAAATTATGTCGCAATATAATAAGATTTCCATATTTCCATAATATTTCGACATAATTTTAATACATGGAATTATTATTATATCATATTTTAATTCAGTAATAAGCACAATTTTTTAATTAAAATAATTATTCTTTTAAGTATTTTAAATTCTTTTTAGCATTAATCTTCTTTTGCGTTATTGAAAAGCAAAAAGATTCTCTTACCATAAATATTTCTCTTCCAAAAATGGACCGTTACCTTCCATGTTATTCAGTAAAGTGACATATCGACATGAAAAGGTATTATTTTTATGTATAAAAAAATATTTACATGTTTGTTATTTTTATCTGGAGAATAATATACTAAAAGTTTATCAAAATCGAAGGGAATCAGTTCCAATCTTTTTCTTGTAAGTTTGTTTTATATATACAAAGTATAAATTTTTCATATAAGGAAAGTGTAGTTAGCAATCGACGTCAGAAATGAATAGCATAACTATAATTTTATACAATAATTTTTGTTTTCTGTATAAAGTTGTTTAGAGTTGCGTTATACTTTAATTCTGGAGGATTTTTAAAAACTCTAACAGTAATACGTACAAGAAATTGGTTTCAAAGTATTGTTTTCTATTTGATTAAGCAGGCGACTCTAGCATCCCCTTCACGTATACTTTAACTCTGGAAAAGGATTTTCAAGTCTATAAAAAAAAGGAAAAAGAAATTTCAGTAAAAATATTGCGTTTAAGCAATATAATTAATAGTCGGTAAAACAGACGACTTTAGGATTTTTTTAAGGTTACTTGTTGAATATGTACAGGATATAACAGCGACAGTATAAGGGTTATCTATTCGTGCAAGCGCGCACATTTGTTTACAACTGCGTAAGCTTAATTACTGAGATGGTATAATCACTCGCATATCTTTTTCGCGTATAAAATTTATAGTAAATTTAAAGTCCGAAGTTTTGATACATTTATGATAAATTTCCGTAGCAATTCATTAAAACAGAAGTTGAAAACAGAAGTTGATATAGGTTATAAAATGAATTTTATTAAGAAAATCTTAGATGTTATATCTTCTTTATTACTAGAAAAATTGTATAAATGTCATAATTGATCATAAACTAAATTAGAATATAAATTATATGTTATAATTATATTATTTAAATTATATTTTGCTCAAAATGTTTATGCACAGTACAAAAGTCAGCAGTTAGCACATATGTGCAAATTTAAATAGTCGACTAACGAATTTGATTCATTGTAAATTTTAATAATGATAAAAACGATCGTTAACGAATCTAATATTCATTTTGGTATATTAATTTATTAATTAATAATTAATTTAATAATTAATTTTATACATAGTATTGCTACATAACAAATAGTCGCTATAAAAATAAAAAAAAATCAAAGAACCCTTTATACTGTTTATACATAATATTGACATATAACATTATTAATATAATAATCATATATTTATTATAATCATTTTTATAGAAGATTATAGAAGATGTTCGAAATATCCTCCATTTTCTTCTGCATAACGCAATTCTCCGCATAATGCTTTCTCGCATTTTGAATAATAGGTGTTATTTTTTCAACTGCATCTTCTATTTTTCTTCAAATCGTTTCTATTGCGTAGTAGTGCGTAGTATTGCGTAGTTTCGTAAACTTGACCCCGAATGTAGTCCCATACAAAAAAATTCAGTATAAGGTCAGGAGAGCGTTGGGGCCATGTAAAGTACTATGGATGTCTATTTTGTTAGGAAATCTTTGATTCAGTACAGTACGAGCAAGAAGAGATGTATGTGCTGGATGACCATCTTGTTGAAATATAATATTTGGTAATATAGCCATAGAACATCATTTAATAAATTACCCATCGCGAAAAGTGTCAATGGTATTATCATTCAGATCAATAGTAAAATCATTTGAATTAAAATTATATGGACAACAGCATTATCGTTATCGATTTTAGTATTTGAAATGTTCAATAAGAAAATCATTCGGTGATAATTAATGGTAAAATATTTTATCATTGGATGAAGTCCAATAGGAATATCATTCGATTAATAATATATTAGTTACTATTGGATATCGCATCAATAGGAATATTATTCGATTAGTATAATATTTTATCACTGGATTATTGTCAATAGGAATATTATTCGTATTGAAAGCTACTCATTTATGTTTGTTTTCAATGAAATTTTATCAATGGCAATATTTTACCACTAAAGATTTTATCACTGACCGGTGATAAAAATTTTCAATAGTAAAATATTACCTCAGATAACCAAGCGTGCGATATTCTACAATACCCGCACAAAATATCGCTACCATATTGTTACTGTATTGCCACGAGGTGACGGTATACGGCGTAACTATATGATAGCAGTACAAAAGTGTACATGATATAGCACAATGTATCAACTATATCTGTACTGCGTACTGTTTAGATACAGCATGGTACATAACTCGTATCGCCGTAGTACGGCGTACTATTATCGACAGAAGAAAGAGACTGTAGAATCAAAGACGATATACATGATACTGGTACTACAAAAATACAGCATATGATTTCCTAACCAAAATAATCGTTATAACATTAAAATTAAATATTAGATAGTAGCTGACTGGATGTTCAGTTGGACAACTGGACAAATTTCTACCAGGATCATATATTAAACAGATGTATCATAGCTATACATCCATGATTATATAGGTATTCGTGGATCATCGAACAGCAGTGATTTTCTTTTCATATGATTTCAGAAATCAAAGATAGCGGATGGCAATATGCAATCGGATGGTGATCGTTTCGAAGCACTATAAAATTAGTTCCCGAATTTAAGGAAAAACTTTTTTTTTATCATAATTTTATGATATGTATTGTGGAATAAGATATTAATCAATATATTAATCAATAATAATACTCATTTTAGCAAAAATTAATGTACCATTGAAAACATTACTAGCCAGTGAAGTAAAATCCTCAGTGATAAAATATTATCATTGACAAAAACTCAGCTTGCTATAAAATATTATTGAAAACGTCATTCATTTTTTTCAATAAGTTTTTCAATAATACTTTTAATAGTAAAATCATCTGTTTTTTCGCAATGGGTAGTATTTCCTCCAGAAAAGCGGAATAAACCTCTGCTGATATTAATATTTTCAGGAAAAAAATATGATCCAATAACTTGGTTATCTAAAATTTTTATCCAGACATTAATATGAAATTGTCCAATGTATTGTTTTTCGATAATGAGGATTTTCCTCCGTATAATGTCATTAATGTCAACCTGGTACAAAAAAATGTTATTACTATAATTTTATAGATATTTGAAATTAAAATGGCAAGAAAATTATTTAATTATAAACTTCTATCATTCTACGATAAGTAATTATTACATTTAAATATTTTTTAATTTTTAGAGTTGAAGGAACTTAAAATCTCATTTTTAACTTATTTTATTAAAAAATTGTTTATTGTCAATTTTAATAAGAAAAGATAACTGCCAATGGTCATATATTTTGTTCTTATTTGCTCGGACAACCAATCACAAAAAGCTTCTCGATGATGAAAGTCTTGGGGAAATAATCTTTGAGTTGTATGCCTCTTAAACGAATACATTTAAGATTATGCTTTATAATTCTATGTGGATTTTGTGGCTTAGTTGTAAGTCATGTGCAATACTTCTAATGTTCGTATGCGGATTAGCAATAACTGCTTTTCTTACAGAGATTACATTAATTATCCTCTCTTCTCGTTGAGATACATGCCGTGGTCGTGTTGGAACGTGCAACATCCTATATTAACATATTCTATTATATAATACTTGAAAAAAGCCATGCCTTGGTTGATGTTTATCAGGAAAAATAGAAGGTTGCAATTTGTCATTGATTTTTGCGGCATTTGCCATAAATAAGCAACATATTTGCTCTTTTATTACTGTAACACGCTCCATCATCAGATATATCAAAAACGTATTTATTTATAAACTGTTACCATGATATAATCAGAAAGATGAAGCATTGCACATGATGAGTGGGGATGAGTGAATTTCGACCAATCAGATGTGAGCCGCATGAATGACCTGATTGATGAATCTTCTGAAACTTTAGACGCTACAAATTTTATATGCGAAAAAGATATGCGAGTAATTATACCGTCTAAGTGATTAAATTTACGCAGTTGTGAACGAATATGCGCACCTGCACGAATAGGCAACCAGTCATACCGACCTGTATATCACTGTTACATCCTGTACATATATGTACAGGGTGGGGCATCTGAAACTAATCATTAAAATATGTCGAAAATTAAACCCGGTAAATAAAAATATTTTAGACAGAAATTGATTTGAAGGGGGTCAAATAATAATAAACTTAATTTTGGAAATTAATTAATTTCTCATAATTATGAAACCCATGAAGCCATTTTTTAAAATATATTATTTTATAATGTTTTACATAGTATAATTTCTCTAATTGTTTTGTAAGGATGTTCCTTAAATAGCGGACACTAATTATATAGCACTAATCCAGGTCTAAAAATTGAGTCGGAATGTCCTGAGTCATTTTTTTTCTTATATCTTTATATAAGCAATTATTATGGAAAGCTAATCCAATAGCGCTGTTTTTTAACAGACACACATTCGTGAACCGTGCGCTTAGTAATTGTGTGAGCGCTCCGCCGCGTCGCTTTGATGCTACTTTTGCTATCGCAATATTCTAACGCATCACAATAATGCGAAAAATTTTTCGCGTTAAAAATCATATTTCTTCTGTCAAAAACATTTTCTTTTAGAAAAATTTCAACAAGGAATACGAGAATTCTCGTCAAAACGTAGTAGATTAGTTTACATAAAAAATATAATCTTTTTGCTTATAAATCGCAAGTCGTTATTAGCGATTTTAACAATATTAAGATATTGGTTGTGGTCAAAGTCTCACTACAAATGTTTTGAAATATTTGAAGAACCAATTAGAAGAAAAAATTTTACAAACTGACCAATTAAAAAATGCTTCAAAGCGTTTGCAATATCGCGTTGACCATACCCAATAAAATATCTTTATACAGAATTAAAATTATGTCCTACATAATAATAATTATAAATTTTTATTATGATATCATTTTAATTTGTAGAATTATTGATAGAATTATATATATCATGTCACGACATAGTATTAATTCATTGATAAAGATTATAATTTTTTTAGACAATTACTTTTTTAAAATTTTACATTAAAGAAAATATCTTTTACGCTATTAAAAAGAAAACAGCTCACCAAAAAATTCTCTTCAATATTATGAAGAGAAGATAAATCTTTTTTATAAAGAAAGGAATTTAAAGAAAATTTATTACTTCAGGATAGACAAAACTACTCGCAAGAAAATAATTCGTTCTTCATTAAAATAATTCGTTTTAAAATTTAACATTTAAATATTAAGGCTCCTGACTAGTCGCCGCGGCCATGTTGGAATCATGACGTTAGAATCAGAAGCGAGGAATGACGCATTAATTTATGTTGTGTGCCATTTTTAAATAAACACAATTTGGATGAAACGAAATGACAAGATCACTTTAAAACATTTGTAAAAATCGATGAAAACTATCCTTTTCTCTCTTGACAGTCAGTAAATAATCGTAAAAGACACGTAAGCCTATATTCGGACAGAAACGATCCGACAGCTATTGAAACGAATAAAATATACGCTTTTACATATAAAATTCCAAGATAACTTTAGTTTTCATTGATAATTACGACTTTGATAGGTATGAGACAAGTCACATTTTCACAATTAAGCAAATAATAACGAAAGGACACGCAACATAAATTTTGTCGTCAAAACGTTACTTTTCCACGCCTATAAGTTCGACCATTTATTGTGATGCGGTGCTATAACACATAAACAAGCACGAGTACGTCCGTATGCTCGCCTGCGACGGATCGAGAGTGAATGAGACAGCGAATTCTTTCTCACATTAGTCACTTGTTTCAAGCGACCGAAAATGCTTTCTGGCAATCTTGGCCGCTCGACTTGGCCCTTGGTATCAATAAGGGGCGAGGGGCATCCTAAATAACAGTTTTAATAAATTGTAGTAATAGTGTGCCTCTTCCCTTATTCCAGAATAGTATAAATCATATTAATACGCAATAGTTTACAATATATTTAATTATTTATGATTTTTCGTGCGCATTATATAGTATACCTCTCCTTCATAAACTCGAATAGCAAGAATAATTAGAACAATAGAAGTAGAATTTTACCGGAAAAAAATTATAAACTAGCATTTCTTTTTATGAAAGCCTTGAAAAGCCATTAGAAAAGAAATGCTTATGTTTGAGATTTGTGAAGAAAATATGAAGAAAAAAAATCAAATAGTTGCAAAAAGCACATTTTTCGCTTGTAAAACGAAAAATTCTAATTGTATGAAAAAAAATCAGTATAAAAAAATGTAAAATTTGAAATATTTACAATGAGATGTAGAACATTAAAATCGATCTATTAGTTCAATAGAAAAGAAATAAAAAACCTTTTGATGAAAAAGTTTTTTTCACTCACTCTCTATTCATTGAGATTTAAATAAAGCTTTGAAATTCTCGTAAAATGTAATCCTCGTAATGATGAACAAATCTAGCCCTAAAGCCTGAAATGTTCATTAATTTTTGCAAAAAGCCATTTGTTCACTAAAAACCTATCTGTGGAAAACTTAATTTCTTCATCTTTGAGCAATCGCACAACAATTTATAGGAGTGATTTTTCTTCTTCAAGAGTTGCACTATTACGTATACTTAATAACAAAACGATTTTTTGCAGTTAAACTATTAAAACACTTTTAAAAAGTAGATATTTTTTTCCGTATAAAAAAATGGAAATAATTTCGTTAATATGCATTATATCAAATAGCAGCACTGTATGAAGCATTCCACATCTGACATTTTTCTAAATTAAAAAAAAGATTATTCTCCGATTAGGAGCCGATTTTTTTTTAAATCACTGTGGCTTTAATTTTTAAGATTAAGAGTTTCGTCTGGTACCAATTTATCAAGGAAAAATTGAATTTGTTGAAAAATTCTCGAATTTTTTACTGCCAAAAAAGTTTGTTTAAAACATTGGAAAGTTGAAGAACGCGAGCAAAGTACTGCGCCGAGCGGAATGAGACACGCAGTCGAATGGGGAAGTTCGGTCTGCTCGGCGATTCGCGCGTATTTGATTTCGTACATTAAAATTTACTAAATTTACATTTTCTCAGCAATAAATTGACGTGGAAACCTGATTTTTTTAAATCTGAGATAGCTCGACGAAATAAACAAATAGTTTAACCAAATGTTTCGCAAAGTAATTGTAACTATGAAATTTTTAGTTTTTTTTTAAATTTTTATTTTTTCGGTTTATTATTAAAAAAATCACGTTTGAGTATGGAGTGCATGTCTGATTAACAAATTTAAGTCATATTAGCTATGTTTCTTTATTTAATATACTATAAAAAGTATCCAATTTAATTGTTTGGACAATTAAATGTACGAAAGTACAAAATTGCTTTTGTGAATTTAATTGCAGATACAAATATGATATATGTAAACAAATAATAAATAATTTACCAAATGTTAATGTAACTAGAATATAGTTGCAAAATATTTTTTTCATGTAACATTAATTTACTTTTATATTTGCGAAAGTTAGTATTATATATTTAACAGTTACGCTAATATTTGGCAAATTACTTATTAACTAGTTACATATATCATATTTGCATTTGCCATTAAGTTCACAAAAATAGTTTTGTACTGGTAATTCCGTACATTTAATTGTCCAATTGGACGCTTTTTACAGCATATCAAATAAAGAAACAACTAATGATTTAAATTTGTTAATCAGACATGCATTCCATATTCAAATGTGATTTTTTAGTGATAAATCGAAAAAATAAAAATTCAAGAAAGAAAAAATTTCTAAATTACAAATTTGATTACAATTCGAAATTTTTTTAACAATAAATTCAATTCTTCCTTGACAAATTGGTGCCAGACGGAACTCTTAATCTTAAAAACTAGAGCCAGTGATTTTTTGAAAAGAAAATTGTTATTTCGGTTCCTAATAATCGGAAGGTAATCTTTTTTTTTTTAAATTCATAGAAAAATGTCAGATGTAGAATGCTTCATACTGCTATTTGATGCATATTAATGAAATTATTTCCATTTTTTATACGGAAAAATACCCACTTTTATAATAGTTTAACTTCAAAAAATCATTTATTAAGTGTAATAGTGCAACTCTTGAAGAAGAAAAATCACTCCTGTAAATTGCTGTGGGATTGCTCAAAGATGAAGAAATTAAATTTTCCGCAGACAGATTTTTAGTGAACAAATGGCTTTTTGCAAAAACTAACATTTCAGATTTGTTCAGGGCTAAATTTGTTCGTCATTACGAGGGCTACATTTTATGAGATTTTCCAAGCTTTGCGTTTAAATCTCAATGAACAAAGAACGAGTGAAAAAAAGACTTTTCTCGATGTTTTTTTTTTCTACTGAATTAATAGATCGATTTTAATGTTCCACGTCTCATTGTAAGTATTTCAAATATTTACATTTTTTTATATCGATTTTTTTTCATACAATCAGTATATTTTTCATTTTATAAGCGGAAAACGTGCTGTTTGCAACTATTTGATTTCTTTTTGTATATTTTCTTCACAAGTCATAAACATACGCATTTCTTTTCTGATGGCCTTTCGAGACTTTAGTGAAGAGAAATGCTAGTTAACAACTTTTTTCCGATAAAATTCTATTTTTACTGAACTGAATTTTTGCTATTCGAATTTATGAAGGAGAGGTATATTATATAACGCGCATGAAAAAACGCGCATAAACAATTAAATATCTCATAAATTGTTGCGTTTTAACATGATTTATTAGTATTCTGGATTAATGGGAGAGGTACATTATTATTATAATTTATTAAAACTTATATGTTATTTAGAATGCTCTCCGCCCCTTATTGATGTCTAAGACTGCTGAGCGCCGAGATTGCCGAGAAAACTTTTCGGTCGCTTGAAATAAGTGATTAGTGTGAAGAAGTTCGCTGTCTCGTTCACTCTCGGCGCGTCGCAGACAAGCACACGGACATGGGCCCATGCTTAATTGTATGGCTACCGGTTTCGCTAAACTGTCGTCTGATTTTGGGTCGCCACCAACGCAGAGTTCTTGGCTGAGTCAGGAGACTTAAGGTAAAAATTTATGAAAAAGAATAAGATTGCTAAAGAAATAATTTAATATGAAACAATTCATTCCTTCTGTTTATTCAATCATCCAAATGTTGAAAATGAAAAGTAGGTATTATTTTCTGTTTTATGACGTATTTTCTTAATATGTCCACATTTTACGTAGAAACTTTTTGAAAAATGAATTTTTTCAATAATATAAATTATCTGTAATAAATATAATAGTTATACGGAGAATATTTTTTATGAGAAAATTAATTAAAAAGGATATAAAAAAAATAATATTTGTATATTCTAAAAAGAGACTTATTTTGAATTTATAATTTTTTAAAGAAAGATTTTTTAAACAATTCGTAAGCAAAAAGATTATATTTTCTATGTAAGCTATAATCTGCGTTTTGACGAGAATTTCTCCTATCTCTTGTTTAAATTTTCCTGAAAAAAATGTTTCTGACAGAAGGAATAAGATTTTTAATGCAAAAAAGTTTTTATTATAATGCGTAAGAGATATTTTATACTTTATATATTTTATAAAGATATTTTTTTAAAGATATTTTATTTTACAAGATATTTTATACTTTTTTCTTTTTTTTCTGCAATTTATTTTGCACTTTGACATATTAAAAAATGAATAGTTTACAAAATGTTTTATATTTCATGTTAAAATATATCAGAAGATATAAAGTATCTTGTAAACTATTGATTTTTTAATATCTCTACTTTAATAATTCATATGCAGAATAATTAGAGATCACATTATACAAAACGATCATATAATTCCATTTATAGAAAAATGGCTGACTTTCATATAATCATGAAAAATTTATTTCTTTGAAAATTAATTTTACCATTATTTTTCTTCTTTTAAGAGAGGGAGAGTTGTGCAATTATTTATATCATTTTTGCTCTACACTCTCAATCCTGTATTGCTTAGTATCATCAAATTCGGAGCAATAAAGTTTTAAAACGAGAATGACACATTTCGAGTTATACATTATAATAGGAAGTATTTTCTGAGAAAAACATCTATAATAGAGTTGTTCATAGTTATCAACTGATAGAGGGAGTTTTCCAACAAGCGATATTAAAGTCACTTGTGCAAGAAAGATTCAGTACCAACTTCACGATGCGAAACAGGTCAGTATTTATAGTCGATTCTTACATTTAAGTCTGTCTTAAGTACAGTCTTAAGTCATAAGTCAATCCGAGGACGGTATTAATATTTTAAGACATTATTTAAAACAGTTTTAAATAAACACGAACTATGAATACCGCCCCATGTTTCACAGTTGGTAGCCCTTCCGCACTACTGACGACGAAGAGTAAAAGTAGGCATGGTTTGGCTGAACTGCACGCATCATGTAATCCTTCCACCGTGAGTGCAGCATAGTTTAAATATGGTGAATCGAAAAATAAAGAAAAATTTTCAATTGTCAATAATTAAATTATTTTATTACAATGTATAAAATACATAGATTGTAAAAACATAAAGCAGTTATTTGACTAGAATGCATTGCCATTGTTTTGCTACTAAAAATTTTTCGTTGCAGATGTTTTTTTAGACAATTATCAAATCAAGTAATGAAAAATGTTATGTAATAATATCACAATTTTGCGATCCAAATAACTTTTTTGCCCTTTATGAACGTCATTTTATTTCTAATTAGAATATTGGCTGGACTTCTATTTTTAAGGTCTCTAGGTCGGAAAGGTGATCGTTCTTTTTTTTCTTCATAATAGAGAATGCTTAACTTTAATAGTATTTATGGCTCTTATAATTTATATTGTATTTCAACGTGTACTGCTGATTTTTGTCTATAAAGTTAAGAGTATATCGGGTTCAATTTTCGACATATGATGGTAATGTGTTTTAGGATCATCACTTGCACGTAGCGCGCGCGTGCGCGCGCGCAACACACACACACACACACACACACGCACGCACGCACGCACGCACGCACACACACACGCACGCGCACACACACACACACACACACACACACACACACACACACACACACACACACACACACACACACACACACACACACATCT
>Ga0157364_1005650_pt1 | contig 12769 bp, 2 predicted proteins | sample AttsexASBM2_FD_111476 | JGI IMG/M metagenome (GOLD analysis project Ga0157364, IMG submission 111476) | Fungus gardens microbial communities from leaf cutter ant in Ribeirão Preto, State of São Paulo, Brazil - Atta sexdens ASBM2 | ecosystem: Host-associated > Fungi > Mycelium > Unclassified ... | reverse complement strand
TAGACTATTCCACATGACTTCCAGGTCACATGCTCTTCTTCCATTGTAGACTAATAATTAATTACTTATCTATGTCTGGCTAACCCTAACCCTAGCCAAAGTCTGTCCACACTCTTGTCTTATAACAATACTGTGACTGACTTGTAACAATTATGTGTAATATCACTTTATTCAGTTCAAAATAGAGAAAATAAAGAAAAGTCAAAGTAGAAAAATAAGAGAAACTTGAATAATAATGGAAAAAAACAAGTTTACTATCTTTAAATCTGATATATTTACTTATTATAACTTTGCAAGTACTTAGTCTTTCACAGCAGAGTTTACTTCTTTCTAGACTTAGTCTTTTATGGTAGAATTCTCTTATCCCAAACTTCTTTCTGTATTTTATTACTAAAACATCTGTTTAGGGCTATACTATAAGACATTTGAGTTCTTTTTTTAAAATACTTATATTTAAGGACTGGTAGATACATTGTAATCTTCAGTCTAATAATTAACTATTGTTAACACTAATCTCTAGTATTATAATGACACACTTTTCTTATTGGAACTCACTTTTCAAAACTCTATTTATTCTTCTGAAGTTGTGATCTCATAGCAGATAAATAACACTATATATAAGCTGAAGCCAAGATTATTTACAAAGTTTATAACTTTTTACAAAACTCTGATCTAACTCTATGAACTTTTGCTTTCAAGTATGAACTATACCTAACAATACAAGAGGATAAGAGAGATGTTGTCTGCAAATTAGTTTTAGTGAAAGGCTTTAGATAAATATTGGAATAGTATTACCAAGAATTCCAGAAGTAGTTAGGTCAGATAAAAATAATTTCTCAACTCTTCTGTGTAGTTATTAGTTAATTGCAGAGTTCTGAGTCTTTAGCTAAAATAGAGAATAATTTAGAGCAACAAATAGTTAGAATATGCAATTAATGTTTTCTGGTCTTCTAAAGATCTTAATAACTAGAGTTAAGTAAAGTCTAATATAAGGTTCCATTTATTTAGACCTAAAACTGCAAGTAAGACCTACTTTAATTAAGACTTGTAACAGAATACTATGTTTATTACTTTGTTGACTTGTTTAGCCTCATTAGAAATATCAACTATATTCTAAAACAAGATGGAAAAGTTTATAGGTATTTAGTCAGTGCAAATTGAAACAAGATTTTGGCTAACAAAGATTTCTGTAGCTCTGAAGTTAACTAAAATTTGTACCAAGAAGATTTCAGAAATATTGGTAGTTTTTAGAGTAATAAAAAATATACCAAGATTTTATAGATATTATGACTTAAATTCTTGAGTAAAGACAAAAGATGGCTCTTGTATTGAGTAATATAAGAGAACTTGATAAAGTTCTGAGTACAAACTAATCTACCTTATATACTCTAGATTATAGTCTGTGTATATACTATAACTAACTTATTCTCAAGTTTATTTGCACTCCATAAGACTAACATGTTGTTGCTATGCTATACAATATTATCTGTTCCAGAACCTTCTTTATTCTTTTCTATGTCATGTGATCATGTGATCAGTGACCTGTATGACCACACTGTAACAGATATCATATCTCCATCATGCATATTGCATCATCTCTTTTACCTAAGTCTAAATAAAGAAAAGTAAAATAAAAACCAAAAATAAAATAAAAGTAAAACCAAGTCCATTGTTCACAACTCTAACAATAGGCATCAAAACACTGATGATAGAATATTAAGAGAGTCTTTTCTCTTATTAGCAAACTTATTATTCAGTAGTTAGAGTGTATATGTTGTTAGTTACTCTATATAAAATCCTAATTATTAAAGTTCTTATTTAAATCCTCTCATTCTATGAATTTTAGTTGTTATGTAATCTCCATATATTTAAGTTTCCTATAAGTTTTTTTGCTTAGTAGTTAATTGTTAGATATCTAATCTTATGAGATATTTATAAACCACATAGTTAGTATAGAATAGAGTTTCTGAGTAGTATCTATATTTATAGGAATGTTTGGTAAAAGTACCAGTAGTAGTAGGCATAAGAGTACTGATATGACAGAGTAGCTATTGAGAACTAGAGATAATTAACAAACATTTGAAAGTGAGAATGAGAGTAACTTATTAAGTGAACTAGAAGGCTTTGTTAACTTATTTAGCTTAATTTATATACTATACAGTATTGAACTATGTAAGAGAGTCTGTATCTTTTGGTTTTTTTACTAGTATGGTTGTAATTTGGTTCTAAATAGCTGTTCAAAGACTAGAATGAAATTTAACTACTATAATATAAGAATTGATATAGCTAGTATTTATAATTCAAGTTTGAAACTTATCTAAGTATTTCTCTACTATATGACTCTTTTGGTAATAAGCTGTTCTCTTTAGCTTATTAACTATTTTAGTAGTAGCATTGATAAGAAAAAATGCTTTTGGAAAAACTATTCAAACCTAGCTCATAATGAACTAGAAAAAGTACTTATAGTTAATTCTATATAGAAGATTTCTTCTAGTTATTTTAAAGTATAGCTGCTTCTAAAGAATAAGAAGGCTCAAAAGATTTTATCTTGGTTATAGAAAAACTGGTCTATAGATAACTAGATATACAAAGAGCAGAAGCTTAAAAAGACTTATTTTACTTATTAATTTCTGCTTAAGTTTAGTGAATATCAGACTTGAAGACAATGAACTTACTCTTTTTTATTTTTCTCTCCTATGATCTGATTTATCTTATTTTTCTATTTATTTTTTCTTATTATGAATTTAGTTATAATATTTAGAATAGATTAGATATAAAGTATATATAGACCATATACTAGAGGTATATAAAGTAGACTTGTCTATATTAAAAACACTACTGAGGTCTTTTATATTAACCAATACAAGATTTTCCTTTTACTTAGGTATAGAAGTATTAGTTGAAAAAAGAAGTTTTTATTGTAGCAACCACTAGACATAAAGTCCAATAGCAGCACAAGGCAGCAAATCTCTTATAATGGATATAAAGTGGGAAGTTCATAAGAGAACTCGACAAGGAGTCTCTGCTAAATTAGAGTCCTATATATACAAAATATGCCTGGTCTGTGCTACCAATAATTAAGCCTGCCCTATTGTCTATACTACAACCTCATGTTCACCTCATTTTCTACTTAAGGCCACCATGTTGTATACATGTGCCCTGACATTATCTTCTAGATCTTTCCACCATGTTCTAGGCCTATGATGTCACATCATGTGATCTGTCATGTGACTGTAGTGTCATGTGCCTCTTCATTGTCCAAAAGAAAAAGAAAAAAGAAAACAAAATCAATATAAAATCAGAAAAATAAAATAAAATAAAATAAAAATTATTAGTGTCCAAAGCGTCCTATAACAGTTTTGATATAAAAGAAAGAAATATATCTACAAATACAGAGACAGAGTTAAATATTAAAGCTTATAGGTTTCCAAGCTAAATAATAAGATTAACAAGGATATTGTTAGTAGAAAGTTCTAAAATATGTTAGAACTTGGCTACTTCTTTTAGATAGTGCTGGAAAATGTCCAAGACTTTATTAGTATGGATAGGATTTATAAAATGATTGCTTAGAGCAGACATTATTTAGAAAGTGAGGAAAAGAAAGAGAAGTTAAGATGTAAGATAAGTAATCTAAAACCATTAGACTTGTGATACTTTAAGATCTTAAGGAGAAAACTCTGTTTTGTTATTAGAACAACCAAACAAAGTCTATGGAGTTTTGTAAGATTCTATTGTCACATATTCATCTAAAAATATCTAATCTATTCAACTATATCACAGATAATGCTTATCTAGCATCTAATTCACTCCAAACATCTGTGGAAGAGAATATTTTCCTTCCACTTTACTTATACTTTTTCTAGTACAAATCTACCTGGTTCTACTTTATGTCTATATCCAATTACTTTATAGCTGATTATATGGTTTTTTATGATCTCCATAGAATTCCAGACTCTATTTCTGAGAATATTAGTATAACTAAAGTAGTTACCTATCTCTTCCAATTCTTGAATATAATCTTAGTTACTGAATACTAGTATTTAAGACATATAAGTATTCTATAGTTTATTATCTTGAAAATCAACTAGTGTAGTATACTGTTCTAGATGCTTATGCTTAAAACTCCAACTTTCCTCATATTCTACTTTCCATTAGTATTTTCTTTCTAAATATGACTACTACAACATACAGAGATGCAGCATATCTACTAAAGCCAAAGTTATCTAAAATCTACATCTATATATTATGAATAATATTTCCATATCTCTTCCAATGTTATTTGTAATTTTTCTGCAGATAGTTCTCTCTTCTAAGCATGTTCCTTACCTAACATCTATAATCTTTGGGAAAACCTAAGTCTTTATTGATAAAATACTTAAATATTCTAATCTCTCAGATTAGCTTACTTCATGAGAAATAATGAGAACAGTATGACTAAAAGCATTTTTGATAGAAATATCTAGTATATTAGTCTAGAAGGTTACCTGTCATATCCCAAACTCTGAAACATGTCCAAGACATGTTTAACTTTAATACAACATCAAATCTCCATGGTTATTTGGCCATATTTGTGCCCAAAACTCTGTTGGTAGTTTGGTACTTTATAATAAACTTAATTTCATCAAAAGTTTACAGTTATTTTGCTTTATTTGAGTCAAAATCCATGGTCATATTCATCCATTTCCATTGTCTAATTATCATTCAAACTCTGCAAATTTACTCAGACTTTACATGGAGTTTTTCCCTCTTCAAATCTGAACTCCTATGTAATATTTCACTAATGAAACACTCACTTAGAGATCTGTTCTAGTTACTCTTTTTGTTATATTATATATTTAAGGCTAGTGACTACTTTGTAATAGCTAGCCTGATAATTGGCTAAAGTTGACACTAAATCTTCAGTGTCAATGGTGATATGTTTTACTCCTCTCTTTATTACTCCTTACAAGACCATCCTCTAAAATTGTGACCACATGGCTTGTAGGAGGTATAACATATAAGTTGAGGCCAAGGTCATTTCAACAAGTCTATATTACTGAGCTTATTACATGGTGTTTCTATACTCTGTGCATATCTGAGCTAACTTCATGAACTTTTACCTTCAAATACAAACTGTGCCTAATATTACCATTAGTGATGTGTTATAGAACGAAAGTGCGAACAGACTTTGGCTAGGGTTAGGGTTAGCTAGACATAGATAAGTAGTATTATTATTAGTCTACAATGGATGGAGAGCACGTAACCTGGAAGTCATGTGATATAGGCTAGAGTAGTCTAGAGCGGTCTGGAAGGACTTAGAGCCTAGAAGAATCAGGAAGAGTCTAGAGAAGAGTTAGAGTTAGGGATGACATCAAGAGACAAGAGTTCCTCATGGTGTACACATGGTGTACACATGTATGATGGAGATTAAGAGTATGATATCAAGACACATATATATGGTATGATGGCCTTAGTAATAGGACATGAGGTAGAGGTATAGACATAAGGGCTGGTAGATATTGTTGTAGCACAGACCACATGTAATTTATATAAATAGAGAAGCAATGCAGCAAGGGCTCCTTGTCGAGTTCTCTTGTAATCCCCACTACTAGATAGCCAACTGAGAGCTTTACTGAAGTAAGCAAACTACGAGTGCCGTTCTGGCGAGTGGTTGCTACAACATGATAGATAGAAGGGAGTTGGGATAATAGATAAGATTGTACTTAGTAAAAGTCAGTAGCAGAGAGCAAAAGTTGACTGGATGAACACTGTAATATATATATAATATTTGGTATTTTAGAAGAAAAGAGAATACTATAGACTTTTATAGTAGTGTTGGGGTTGAAAAAATAGGTCTTATGTTATCTTTAACTATAGTTCAGAGTTTGTTTCAAAATTATTTTGTTTTTAAGCACAACTTTGGACATATATCTTTACTTTACTTCAGATTACCTGTCATATACCAAGTTTACTCATTTGGAAAACATATCTCTGTGGTATATTCCTTGTCAACAGCTAAAGCCTACCTTCTATGGTAGCTATCTTACTTGTAACACATCTCACAGCGGTAGTGCAATTGTCTGGGTAGTCTATCTTCTATGATGGAGATACTCCTATATGACTCAGCCTTCTATAGCAGAGTCATACTCCTGTCAGTGTTTCAACACTGAAACCTCCACTCAAGATAATAATAACTATGCTACTGAAACCCTGAGCATCTCCTATAATAGTTACTGGTATATAAAACTAGTAGTTATATTGTAATTTACTAGTCTAATAATTGACAAAGATAATTCTTATTGAACTTGATCTCTGGTATTCAACAGCAACACACTGAATCAACACTCACTTATTAGAAATAGACTAGCCACTAAACCAGTTGCGTTAAAAATGTGCAATGTCAAGCTTAGCTTTGATATCTGGCTAGTACTATATATGTACTTCATACTGTACTCCTGACATCACTCCTATCTTAGACTTATTTCTCTTATCTGAAATTACAACCATACAGTAGACAGATAGCACAGTATATAAGCTGAAGCCAAGGCCATTCCACAAGTTCACACATTTCTAAGTCCATCTCACAGACTTTCACCCTGGTGTGAACCATGCCTGGCATTACCACCCTAAAGGTAATAGATAGACAGAATATACAAATTAAACTCTGAAGCAATATCTTTACATATATTGTTATTATTAGTCAAATAACTAGTCTGAACTCTTATCTTTTGTGGAGTTTTCTTACAATAATGCTTTTAGTGCTACCACTGGCATTCTTCCATTTTTTGCTAATAAGAATTATCATCCCAGTATTTTAGTGTATCTTCAATGTAATATTACTTTCTTATAAGCCTATAACTTTGCCATCAATCTTACTAGATTACAGAATTTTCTTAAATCTAAAATTTCTATAACTCAACAATGTTATCAAAGTATTAGGCATAGTTCACACTTGAGGACAAAAGTTTATAGGATTGCATTCAAGTTTATACTAAGTATAAAAATTTGTATAAAAAGTATAGAGTTACAAACTTTGTGAATAACCTTGAATTAGCTTATATATTGTGCTATCTACTACAGTGTTGTAACTTTAGAAGGGTGAATAGAGTTTAAGAAAGTGAGTTTTGACAAAAATTGTATCACTATAAACACTGAAGTTTAGTATTTAATAATGTTTTTCATTGTTGTTGTCAATTATTAAACTGAAGATTACAATGTATCTACTAGTCCTTAAATACAAATAAAAGAAAAAACTCAGATATCTCATAGTATAGCTTTGAGTGAATATTTTAGTAATAAGATACTAACAGAAATTTGGAACAGAATAACTCTGCTGTAGAAGACTAAATACCCATGGGATTTGAAAAGAGATAACACTGCTATAAAAGATAGATTATGAGTAGAAATGTTGTAAGAAAATAACACTGTTATAGAAGACAAGTTATGAATGGAACCTTACAGACTAATAATACTACTATGAAAGACAGGTTATTTTGTGGGTTGGACTTAGCATATAATACACTAATGTATAGCAGTTTTTAACCTTTGATTTCAAAGTAGGTAATAAGGTTTTCATGAAAGCTTAATTCTTTAGGACTATTTAGCTTTACAAAAGGCTTTATAAAAATCCAGTCTCTCATGTTTCCATGCTTGAACTAGCTATCTTCAACACATTTTCTGAGAGAACTCAACCTGCTCCAGCATCAGTTATTATTAACAGAAAATCCAAGTATAAAATCTTAGAAATTATAGACTTCAAAATTAACTAAAAAAGACCTACAAGCTTCTTTACAAAGTCATTTGGCTAAAGTATGAAGACACCAAGAATAAATTTGAATAGCTCTCTATTACTAAACTTACTCATATTATAAACTTGGTCACTAATTTCTATTCTATTAAGTTTAGCCCTTTACCTCTGTTTTGTAGCAAAGTCCAAATCTTAACTTCTACATACTTTTAATATTCTCTTAAATAGAGATACATCACTTCTTAATAGTAATATACTCTACACAAATCAGAGATCTGCTATAAAAGAGGGAATTAGTAAAATGATTTTAGAAGTTTTCTCTCTTATCTTTACTATTTTATTTTCACAGATCTTTTTTGCCTATTTTATTTTAATCTTCTTTGATGGCTGCATATCATATACTATCCAACTATATTTGATATTTGTTTTAAATAATGCTATCTTATTTGTACCCTTTCACCCTCTTTCAATACAAATATACTTCATTTTAATCATTCATCAATACAAGAACAAAAGTCTTTCCATTCTATACCAATCCTATGGAGTTCTAAATGATAACTACTGTGGTGCTCAACAATCTAGAGTACACATAGTAGTCTTATTATTAGAAAATACACTTTTTGTATTTAAGAACATTAACCACCATATATAGTTTCTTAGTTTGATAATCAACTTAGATTTGATGCCACACTTGTCTTAAGTTTCTATTCAAACTCTTTCCTTTCAAAATATAGCTATGTGACAAAGTTAAGCTAGATATAATGTTTTCTATTGAAGCTAAGGTCATTTATCTGTACAATATCACTTTTGAGCCCACTTTTGTCTCTATTACTATTAAGTCACATTATCCATTCTGTCTTTCATACTATATTTATAGATATCTCTAACAAGTGTGAATTGCTCTTAATACTGCAGCAGAACCTTTTCTTTTAAAAAGATTTTTATAACTTTCTTGTTTCTTTTCTTGCTTATTATAGAAATCTCATGCTTTTTATTATATTAGATTCTCTCTCTAATACTACCAGCTAAAATGTCTCCAACTCTTTTTCCTACTGCTAATATGTTTCTTTCTTTGCATAGATTTTTTTCTTTTTTTTATACTGTTTTTATTTAGTCTCTTTTCCTACTTTGATCTTGATTACTAAGTAAGTTTTCTTAATTGTCTTGATTTCATATCATGTCTTTACTATCTTTTTAGTATACTGTTATTTGAGTTTTTTCTTTTGTATTAACTTACAAGATAATTATATATTCTCTAAGTAAACTTAATAGAACTTCAAAGATATTGTCATATATTAAAGTTTAACTCTATAAATAATCTATTTTCTATAGCAATGTTATAACTCTATAAGTACTTAGTCTTTCACAGTAAAAATTACTCCTATTCCAAATTCTGTACTTAGTTGGTATATTTCTGTAAATAAATTCAATTATTGTCAGGTGCGGTTCACACCAGGGTGAAAGTCCACAGAATAGACTCAGAGATGTGTAGACTTATGAAACAACCTTGGCTTCAGCTTATATGCTGTGCCATCTATCTACTACGTGGTTACAACTTCAGATAATAGAGAAAAGTCTGAGATGGGAGTGAGTGCTGATTGGTGTATTGCTGTTGAACACTAGAGATCGAGTTTAATAAGAGTTATCTTCATTGATTATCAAACTAGCAAATTACAGTATAACTACTAGTCTTATATACAAACAGATAGTATAGGAAATGTTTGGGGTTTCAGTAGTAAAACCCCTATTACTCCGAGCAGAGGTTTTAGTATTGAGACACTGACGGGGTAACTCCATTATGGAAGACTGAGTTGAATAGGAGTATCTCCACCATAGAAGATGGAATACCTAGATGATTGCAGTACCGCTATAAGATATGTTGCAAGAAAGATAGCTATCGTGAAAGGCAGACTTGTATAATTTGGACATGATATCACTGTGGGAATGTAATTTCTGGACAGGTGGACTTGCATATGACAATTATAGTATTACTTAAGTTTCCAAGTGTTTTAGACATTTATTTCTATATTTAAGGACTAGTAAATACTTTATATAAATCTTTAGTTCAATAATTAACCATAGTTTGACTTCTATAGTCCTTGTGTTATGATTTAAGCTATGTGTTAAGCAAAAGACACACTCTTGTATTGAGTAACACAAGAGAACTCAATAAAGTTCCTAAGTACAAATATCTACCTTATATACAAACTACCAATGGTCTATGCTATACTTCTTTAGCCCTACCCTAATGACTATGTGTTCATCTTGAGGTCAACATGTGTTAACTATGCTGTATAATATCATGTCTTTCTTCACCTTTGGTCAAAAATAAAAAATAAAGGAAAATAGAAAAATGAGAAGAAAAATAAAATAAACTAAGTCTATTGTTTTCAACTCTGACACCTTGACTATTATATTAGAGTTATGAACTAGAGACTTTATTTTATTTTTCTTATTTTTTATTTTATTTTTAATTTATTTCCTATTTTAATTTATTTTGACTTAGGATTAGAGTTTTGGCATAACATCACTATTATATGACAAAGAGAAGGTTATAAAAGGTTCTGGAATAAATAATATGTTGGCCTTATAAAAAGCACATATACTTTAGAGTAGGGTAGTTGTAGTATAATACAGACCATGATCTGTGATATATAAGATAAACTAGTTTGTACTTAGGACTCTATTAAGTTCTCTTGTAATTAACTCAATCTAAAGTTATTCTTTCATCTGAACTCTTAGACTTAAGATCTTAACATATTAACACTAAACCTAAGTATTAAGATGACATACTTCTTTTATCAGAACTTTTTTTCTTGAACTTTATTTCAACCTCTGAAGTTGTAACTAAGTAATATATAAACAATATAGTATATTATTATAGCAAGTACTAACCAAAATAGTCAACAGCATACTAAATAATCTTATATTGTAAAGAGTATCACAAAATAAACTACTTAACTATTTGTGATATCTGAATTTTGGGTATACTCTTAAAGGTTTAGAAGTAATTTAGAAGTTCAATAATAATGTCAATAATGAAAAGATAATAATTGATATTGTTAAGTCTGAGGTTTAATCCTTAGATATAGAAGTATTTATATAATACTATCAATAAATTATTACAAACTCAAGTTCTTAAAGTTGAACAAGCGAATGAACCTTATATTAGATTTACACAAGAGAACTTGATGGAGAACTCTGTACAGGATTGTCTACCTTATATACTAATACCTAATGGTCTGTGTGGGCTATTTCTAACCTACCCTAAATGACTATGTATATGCCTTAAGATCAACATGTGTTTTACACGTTGTATAACATTATCTTTCTAGCACCTTCTATGCCTTTCTTCTTGTGTCACATGACTAACCCTAACCTTAAGTTTTATAAATAGAAAAATATGAAAATAAATCAAAAATAAAATAAAATAAGAAAGAAAATGAGAAAAAACTAAGTCTATACTTTTTGTTCTTGACATAAATGTAGCAGTTTGTTTACTTTGAATCTGGATTATATTTCTTGAAATTACCTTAAAGAAATAGTAGGTAATGCTAAGTGTATTGCTAACATTGTTAATATAGTGAACTTATATATTGATCTTGGCTATTGGCCTTTTCATTTCAAGAAGTCATCATCAATCATTATTCCAAAGCCTAACAAACTAATGTATAATACTCTCAAGACATTTGTTCCATCATTTTCCTTAATATATTAGAAAAGCTAATCAAGAAAACAATAAGTAGTAGTCTTTAAATTCATTCCATTGCTGCCAACTTCATCCATCCAAACTAAATAGAAGGCATGTAGTACACTTGAACCCTTATATTTTATTTTAATTTTCTTTTATTTTCATCTATCTTCTTTGATTTGATTTATCTTTTTCTTTTATTTCTTGGACAATAAAGAGACATATAACTGTAGTTACATGGCATGTCACATGACATTATATTATAGGCCTAGGATCTAGAAGAAGGTGCTGGAAAAATGATGTTAAGGTACATGTCAATAGTATGTTCACTTCATAATATACATATTGTGTACTCATAGTAGGTACATGGATATCAGGATAAGGTTGTTCTCTTGTGATCTCTATAAGATATTTTGTTTCTGAGTTTGCTTAAGTAGTTTATTGGTTGTCTTAACTAGTAGTTGTTACAACAAGATATCAAACAACAACTGATGATAGATACTGGTATTTACTTAACTTATCTTATACAAGTAGGATGGATAAAAGGCCTTCACACAAGCACTCTTGCATTTAATATTGTGCAATTTTTCTCTTCCTTAAATTATCAACTTCTTCCAATAATTCTGAACAAAGTGGGTTTTGATAAAAATATTTTTCTCTAGTTATTTAATTAATAGACAAACTTAATATATATTGAACTATTTTATATCTTCTTTCTTCAAAGCTGATATAGGTATGGAACAGAGATTTATACTTTCTTCTATTCTTTCAGCTTTTTATATTGCTCTTATTTTTCATATATTTAAAAAAAGAACTAAAAATCCCTTAACTCCTATTCTAGTCTCAATTCTTTCATTTGTTGATAACAGGCTTTTTGTTTTTCAGGAGAAGAGTTATGAAAAATTTAATGCAACCTTCTTTTATAGTTATAATATCATTTCTTCTCTCTTCAATCAATTCAATCTGGTTATTGAACATGACAAATCAAAAGTCTTCTATTTCTCAAGATCAACAAAAAATGTTAATCTACCTTTACTAGATTTGAGACCTTTAGAAGGTTTTTTACTCAAACTAAAAGATATATAGCAATATCTAGTGTTTTTCTTTGACAAGAAACTCTCTTTTCATCAACACATTCACTATTATGTTAATAAAGCATTATTTACAATCAAAGACATAAAGATGCTAGGCAACTCTATGAGAGGATTATCTCCAACATACAAATGACTATTATACAGAATGTGTGTTCTTCCTATCACTCTATATAAATTCTAGCTTTGGTATTTCAAAGAAGTACTACTATATCAATCTCTTAAAGAATTGAAGAAAATACAGAGAAAAGCAGCTTTATG
>Ga0157364_1005649_pt1 | contig 12770 bp, 17 predicted proteins | sample AttsexASBM2_FD_111476 | JGI IMG/M metagenome (GOLD analysis project Ga0157364, IMG submission 111476) | Fungus gardens microbial communities from leaf cutter ant in Ribeirão Preto, State of São Paulo, Brazil - Atta sexdens ASBM2 | ecosystem: Host-associated > Fungi > Mycelium > Unclassified ... | reverse complement strand
GATAAGAACACACGAGTTTTGAAAAAATTAATTCTTTAATCAAAGTCCTTCATTTCCTTTATTTCCATAAAAATAAAAGACTAATTGATTGGTTTTTTATGCATTATGGATTGTGCACAAGTTTTATGCATTATGCAAAAATCTATGTTCCAGTTTTAAAGACAGATCTATTGTTTATAATTATAAATTGAATTTTGATCGAGCAAGAAAAGTGCAAGAAGAGTCACCTAATGTGCAAGAAATTTGTGCAAGAAAAGTCATAATTTATACAATACTTTATTTCAAGAAACTTTGAATTTAACTTTCCTACTATCATATTTTATGTTGAATACTAAAGAGGAAAAATCAAGAATATTAATATTATTAAAATAAATATTAATTATGATAATGTGTTGTAAGTAATCAACTGTTTAGGTAAAAAAATTGATTTGTTTAAAAAGAAGTGCAATGACTATTTTGAAATAAAACATTTCGCATAATTTTTTAAATATTATATTGCAAAATTTTACAGATATTATGAAGCAACTATAGATGCGATAAGTGAAGACGGAATAGTAAATGTGACGTTCAATGAGTACAAGAACACTGATGTTACTATGCTCAGTCAGCTAAAGTCTGTTGCTAAGAGGCCAGCATCAGACTGGGCAGATCAAAAATCAAAGTAAGCCATTCCTGATCTATGATGATCTAAGATAATATTCATTGTAAATCGATGTGAATATACCTTACGTTTTTGCACATGTCTGCCTTTATGAGAAACATAAAAAATATAAGGCGACAATTTACTAATCATTCATTTTTTCCTCCTGTTTCTCATTTCTGAATTGGCAACTAACTCCACCATTGGTATGGTATTACATCTGAAATATGCTCATTATTGTTCATTTATCCTTTGATGTCACGCGGTCCGTGTGCATCGTCGGGCTCCAGAAAAAGGTAACAAGAATTGTCCAATTCTTGGACCACGTCTTTGAAAAACAAATTAATTATATATGTGCAAAAGAATTGACAAATTGTAATTACATTCTATACACTAAATGACAAAGTAATATATGTATTATTATAATAACACATCACATCACATATATATTATTTTGCTCTTTTGTGACATCATAAATTTTATGTTTATAATAAGTGCTAATTTTTGTAAATTGTAAATAATTGATACATGCATCGAGATATATTAATATTAATACTTATCGAAATGCATGTACTGATAAAAATATATGGAAACGTTATTGTTATTTATATATCTAAAATATTTTGAATTGTCTCTATTTTACTCAAACGATAGATTTATTCGTTTATAGGAAAATGCAAGCAGCTGCAGTTGCGGGTTCGGATCCAAATAAGCAAAGGGAATACCTTAAGAAAAAGAAGCAAAGGAAATTACAGCGATTCAAAGAACTGGAGGAAGAACGAGAATTGGAAAAGAACAAGTGGCTAGCATTTACTAACAAGGTATGCAATAACTTCATTTACATAGCATATCTAGAATGTGTTTAAATCATGTTTCTATTATAACTACTTTTATTCTCTGCAGTCCTCGAAAAAAGGCGTTATAAAAAAAAGCATCTTTGCGACACCAGAGAATGTAAATGGTCGTGTGGGAATTGGTACCTGTGGTGTTAGCGGTCGAGAAATGACTAAGTTCAGTAACGGAGAGAAGTGGAGGCGAGGAGCTTAAATAAATTATATGTAAATAGATATACCATAATTTGTGATGGAAAAGATAGAGTTATCGTGAAATTATCATTATATTATAAAGACTGGTTTACGAACGCTTCTGCGATACATGAGTGAACGATATGGCAATGTTTATGGGGTTAGCGGCAGTGAAGTGCGTCTAATATCTTGTCTTAGTAATGCTGATCCTATCGAATATCAAGACAATTTCGAATTTTTTACTATGATACAATTCAAAAGTAACTGCAGCGAATAAATGTGTTTTTAGATTAATACATTTCCGTAAGCATAACTTGTTTACAATCTTATTGAATATAAATAAATGTATATTTTAAACGTGCAGCTTCTTTGAAGATATTTTTATCTTTAAGAGAGCATGGACGTATATGTGTAATACAAATATTAAGTAAAAAAGTCAAAAAATTATATAAACATTAATAACATTAATTATTAATAGATAAGATTTTTGTAGTGTAATTTTGTTTTGATTATCAAAATAAGTTAATATTAAAATCAAGCCATTTAAGGTTTGGCTTCTCATGCAGCATACTTTATTCTTTTCTTGTTTATTGGCTCTCGATCCTGCCTCGATAATGAAAGGAGACAATACGGCCAATCGCACTTTATTCAAGTGACATCTTAGGAACATCAGTTTAAAAAGAATGTAGGAATATCTTCTGACATCTTCAAGACATCCTTTTGAATGTTTGTGCTGTGTAAATATAATTCATGAATATTTGAGTTAAGCTGGTAACGTCAATATTTCTTCTATCAGATAAATGAAATTTTATCCTGCAGCTGTACGGATCTGTTTTATCTCGTCCGGTCGGTGATGTAGATCAGCAGCTGCCGTCAGAATGGGTCAGAATCAATATGGTGGCTTCTGTCGTCTAGTCATACGTCATCAGCGACTGATAAATATCATGAAAAAATGCAGACTCAGCACCTTGATAAGACGAAAAAATAACTTCTCTTTTGAATAGAATGTTCGTTGCGTTCATTGTGCGGCATTAAAGATACCTTATTATTTCCTGAATTTCATATTCTAACCTATACGCGTTGTCATACTTGTCATCGCGAGATGAAAAATATCGTGAGACAGACCAGTGACAAATATGGCATTATGTCAACATAGGAAATCTTCGTAACGATCTCCATGTGAATAAAGCTGACGTCAATGAGCAAGAATTGATCTTGTTTACTTTGGCTTGTAATTCTTTTGCCCCGAAAAGATGGGATCGAACGAGGAGAATAGACTTGCAAACGGCGACGTTCGGGTACACAGAGACGTTGATTGGGCTAGATATGGTTTACGTGACCCAGAGGCGCAAGAAAACGCAAAGAGGAATAATGGAGATGATAACAATGTTCTTGATCCAGAAATGTATCAGGCCGGTGCAAACGAATTGTTCGCGCAAGAATATGTAAGAAATATGTGTGACATAATAGAAAGTTAAATTGATTTAGTGTGTCTTATTGTAGTATTACTCTTTTGTATTTTCCATAGAGTTCAGATCCTTGGTGGAAATCAAATTTTTTTATCTCCCAACCTGTGTTATTTGGCACCTGGGATGGCGTTTTTACATCTTGCCTTATTAACATATTTGGTGTAATTGTATTTCTGAGATCTGGCTGGATAGTTGGTCAAGCAGGTGTTTTGAATGCAGTATTAATCATCTTTTGTACAGGTAATATCATTACATCAGTAAAAGATTAATTATGAAATCTATTCTTTGTGATTAAACTATATACTTATTGTACTTAAAATGAAATAGATATATATTTGAATAGATATATATTTAAGTTTAGTGAAAACGAGATAAAAAGTTTTAGTGCAGTCAGTGAACTCTATAATACACTGGAGTACACCTTCCTTATACATACTAAATTATAGGAAATTACTGCTTGACAGAGAATAGGAAGATAAATATAATTTGTCTGAAAAGAAAATGAAGAAAGATTAATTGTGCAAGAAGTTTACTTCAGTAATATAGAAAAAGAACGGATCTAAATACTTGTTTTTCTAACTCTTTTCTGTAACTTTAACCAATCAATGAGACCTTGACAAAGAAAACAGTACAATTTTTGCATCAAAATGTCGTTTTCTAGAAATTGGAATACTTTTACTTTTCTTGAAGGATACCACAGAATATTATAGAGTTTACTGACAGTACAGTGACAAAGAACAGTTTATATAATATATAACTGATACATTTATATTATTAATTTAAGAGATACAATAGAGTTTTGCCTCAATTATATCTTTGTAAAGTATATATTTTCATGAGCGAGACACTATAAATATATCTTCTACAGAAACGAGAATATTTTTCTAAAAATGATACTTTTTTTTTAAATAAGTTGATGTAAATTGGGGAAGATTATTGTGTACTGTAATGATTTCAGTGTGTATTGCATTGGTGACAGTACTATCAGCTGTGGGTATATGTGAACGGAGTAGAGTCGAAAGTGGTGGAGTGTACTTTCTCTTGTCGCATGTACTGGGTTCTAGATTTGGTGGCTCCATCGGATTGCTTTACTGCTTCGGGCAGGTAGGAACGAATAAATCCATCCTTCCATTTTATCAGCGATTCCAAGAATCGGTTTGTGAATTTTATTTCAGGCGGTGGGTTGTGCTCTAAACGTTTTAGGTTTTGGGGAATCAATGGCCGGTCTTGTAGGTTTGAATTCAGCATGGACACAACGCGGCTTTGCGTGCGCAGCCGTTGTATTGTTGTCTGTAATTAATGTGGCTGGTGTTAAATGGGTTATAAAATTGCAATTTATCCTCTTACTTATCCTACTCCTCGCTGGAGTTGATTTCATGGTTGGAAGTTTTACTCATACCAACATTGGTAAGATAACATATCGTATTGTATCGTATTATAACAGAAAATAACAATGTGTTATGTAATACAGAATTTTATAAAATGCTTTGTGTATGAGTATAGTTAAAGTAACTTACTATTTATTTTTGCAGATTCTGGTTTTGAAGGTTGGCTTTCAGGAAATTTGAGGAACAACACTTTTCCCGATTATCAAGATGGATATAATTGGTTTACTGTATTCGGTGTATTCTTTCCCACGGTCACCGGTGTTTTAGCTGGAATTAACATGAGCGGAGATTTAAGGCATCCATCTAGCGACATTCCCAATGGTACTTTAGCGGCGTTGGGAACTGGGTAAAATAAATTGTCTTTAAAGTGAATCATTTTGAAAAATTTTTGTACATTAAAACGATTGTTATTTGCAGAACGTTTTTATATTTATGCTTTTCGTTAACTCTCGCGGCAACTTGCGTCAGAAATGCTTTGCTTATCAACTTTACCATAGCATCGACGGTATCAGCAATCTCAGTGTTACTACTCGCTGGTCTGTATGTATCATCATTCAGTAGCTGTTTAGGTGCCATGTACGGTACACCTCGCGTTCTCCAATCTATCGCCAGTCAAAATGTTATACCAGGAATGAGTTGTTTGCAAAGAGGGGTAATTATTCTCATTGATATTATTTGTTATATATTTATTATAAATTTATCTTAGATATAATAAATAACAGGAGAGAGAGAGAGAGAGAGAGAAAGAGGGGGTAGGGAGGATTATTTTATTTCACACTTAAGAAAATTTATAATTTTTTCACGTATACAATTTTTTTATAATTTATTAGAATAACAATTCTGTTTTCAGAGAGGACCAAATAAAGTACCTGTATATGCTATGCTAGTTGTTGCTGTAGTAACGTTGACTTTCATTATTACCGGACAAATTAATACACTTGCTCCAATTGTGACGATGCCATTCCTGTTAACATATGCCTGCTTAGATTATGCATACTTCGCTCTCGCACAAACATTTGATCTTCGGCATACTCGCGAACAACGATTCCGTTCGCAATCTCCGACATTCGATCGAAATTATGGCTCCGCAAGTAGAAACAACTCGATAATTGATATGGATAATGATTTGGACAGTTTGTTTCCCGAGAGAATAAGACATAAAAATCTTATGGTAAGAATCACATGCACCGAAACATTATCTCTTTTGAAGATTTATTCAGTAATGTTTACTGACATTTACATACAGAGAAACAACAGTCTTTCTGACAATAATGTATATGTGGATTCATCGCCTAGTATCGAGGATAATGCCAGTGTTTCCGGTACACCAGAACGAAAAGTTCACATCCATAATAAGTTAGGAAATTGGTACAGTCCTTTGTGCAATAGATGGTTTTCGTTATTGGGTGTAAGTACTTATTCATTGAGAAAATCGTTACTTTCTACGAAATACATCACTTTTTCACATTAAAAGAGCTAGTTTCGAAATAGTTATATTAAAAATTAATAAGTACATTAATTAAGTACATTCATATTGCAGTGCCTTGTAAAATTACTTATAATGTTTCTCGTACACTGGGGATATGCGATCGCTAATATTGTCGTCGTATTTCTCGTTTGGAGTTATGTCGGCCACGCTAACCCTGCTGTAAAACCTGGAATTTCTGCGGAATTCCAATTCTTTAAATGGTTTCGAATTGCATTACTTCGAATTATGGGGTAAATTTAATTATTTATTATTATATAATTATTTTAAATTGCTAAATTCAAGACTCATAAAGATTGAAATTAAACAAGAAATAATTTTCTTTTTTTTTTTCTCTTAAGAATTAATTATATCTGATTATAGAGTGCTTAGAAAAAAATATAATATAAAGATTTCTTTAGAAGTAAATTCTATATTTTATATTATAGGAGGAAAGTTTATGATTACGAGCAGATAGTAGTAACCCCAGTGCATCCAGGTGTTCAAATGTGTTCGGCTCAACTGAATGAAGAGAATGAAGATTTCTCCGGAAGAAGAAGATATCATCAAACAGCTACAGTTACAGGTCAATATGTTAATGTCGACTAAATGTATGAAATTATGTGATCTTTCCGAAATTATCAATTGCGTGAGTTTATATGCTATTCCAGTAACAAATAGTAGCGTCTTTTTTAGTGGCAGGAACAGATTATGAACGCATATATACTAATGGCTAATATTTAATATGATACTTAAGACTTGATAAGGAGCAGCTTAGCTTATAGCAATCTTTAAACAACTATCATTTCCACTTCTCATTTTATAATATTGTCAATCGCTAACAGCTAGTCTAATTTATTTAATGTGCATATGCATTTGAAATGAAATGCAGTGTAATTGCAGCTTTAAAAGCAGTTTTTAACAATCAATGGGATCATATATAAAATTGATTGTATGAAACGTACAAAGAACTGATATAATGGTAGCGTTAGATTTTGTAAGTATTTACTTATCGCGATTGACGGACAGAGATAATTTACAAAAGGAAATGATTTAGCCTTACAATGTCATAAGACTTATCAGACATCTGACAGAAAATATTCACTTCATCTGATGTTGAAGACGATAAAAAATTCATGAGAATTTATCGTCTTTGATATAAGATTACTTTTTTACAATTGAGTTTTTACGTTTAGAAGTCAAGTGACAATGACAAGTGTATGGCAATCGCATCGTGCATAAAAATACTCTGTAAATATCTGATAATATATATTTATACACTATTTAACACTTTTATAATTCTCGTACAAATGCACGAACAATTTTGTAATTACAGAAAGGAATATATATGTATGTGTGAAGGGAATCTAATATAATTGTTGTCAGTTTTTCTGTTTGCTTTATGAATCATTTAATCTGCTAAAACAAATGTTAACAAAAATAAGTTATTTTTTTATAAAGAAATTACTATCTTTTTAATTATCAATAACGAACTAAACGATATAAAATTTTATTGAAACTACACTATGATAATATCATTATTATGTGTGTTCTTAGACGAATACTAGAGTACTAATAGAAGATTGTTCGATTATGATAATGTATTAAGAAAAAGTCACACATTAACGAAAAGAAATACAAGCCGTTTTTTTCAATAATGTATATTTATATATAACGATGATCTTATATTATAAAAATTATTTTACAGCAATCAGCGAATATATATTTCTCTTATTGCGAAATTTCTTACATTGTTTCAATCTCTATCCTACAGACGAAACTATTAAGTCAGCGACCTCTCGATCTTGACAGAGAACAGATAGTTGCATCGTAACCTGCGTTCCACTCAGCGCTAGTCTAGCACGTGCTAATATTTCCTTTCCTCCTCGGAAGACGCCACTTAGAAGCAAAATGTGAGCAGCTGCTCCGCTCTGTACTTTATTACTGCGTTCGACAGCTTCTAATCCCAAAAATCCCGTAAGACTTTGAATTGCTCCTTCTAAAGACGTCACTGTAGCTCCCAGAGCGAATGTTTCTTCTAACTTGGCATATCCTTTTGCAGCGAATGTATCCCAAACGGTATTAAAGTCTATGCCTCTGTTACTAACGCCACGTATTTGATCGGCTACAGTAACTTCCAAATCTTCCAACTAAAAAATCGTATATTAATTTATTATAATATATTAATCATATATTAATTTTGTGAATAATAAATAATAATTTCGTTTTAACATAATATAAAATGAATAATCATTTAAAATGATTTTTTCCTCTCCATGAGGAAAATTAATTTTGTGTTGTTTGCCTATAGAGATATTTATATTTCTATAGAGAATTATTTTCACACTATCTTTTACCATATATTCATCATGGTATCCTTGTTCTGCATCTGGTATTCCGGTCGTTGGATCGCAATCTCTTGCCATAAATCGAAGTGTCGTGGGAATGGTAACGACGCTCGCTTGTATATCTTCTGGATATTTTAATACTGTGTAAGTGGTTCCTGGCTCATTGTAAGATAATCGAGGACACGGTACCACGCATACAATAGAGTAACTGAAATAAATAGCTCGTTATAAATAGTTCGTTGTGTAAAAATGCAAAAAACAAATGCAGAAAAATGCAAAAAACAATGTTATAATCGATAAATGCATTTACCTTTCGGGAGGTTCAACAGCCACTACCACATCTTCGAGGAGTTGATCGGAGAGTGTATTCACACAGTCGAACTGTAAAATAAGATACTCGGGGAATGTATGTTTGATGCATTTGACATTGTATTCTGTTTCGGATTCTGTTAATTCAAACACTGGCGAGGATTTTAGGAGCGATGTGTCTTGGATGATCATGGCTAAATGCGGGATCTGTGATAATTTCTCCATGAAGCTTTCTTCTCTGGTTAAACGAGGCTGTTTGATAGTAGTGTGTACTTCCACTTGAGCTGGTTCCTCTACCGTCTGAGCTGGAGGTATCTGCAACAATTATATGAATAAACTTAAAAATTCTTTTTTAAATCAATCAGAAATTTTCTAAGAAAGAAAGATATATGTATAAATTTTTTGTTATTATAATAAAAAATTCCAATTTATATATAGCACAATTCCATTTTCCATTCATCGCTACATTTGCTTTTACTTACTTTTTGACTTTTCAAATATATATAGAATATAAATTGAATATAAATAGAAATTATGAAAAATTATTAGAAATAGAAATGCAAATAAAATATTTTTTTTAAATTACTAGAAACATAAGCATAATATGATATTAATGTTGACTTTATCTTTTTACAAGATTATGTACATGTATAGAAGATAATTATCTCGCTTTTATGAACGAATTTCTCAGAAAATTGGAAAAAATACCTGAGAAATGTCGAATGAGTCTTCCATAGGTGTTTGTATGTAATTTTTTAAGGCCCTTTCCAGTGTCGGTATGGACAGCAAAGGCGGCTGTATCAGAGGCAATATAGTCGGATCATTCTGTTGTTGCAAAATCGTACAATAGTAAGCCGCTCGATCGCGAACCTCGTCATCCGAGTCCAACTGGCAACGTGAGAGTAATACCAACACGTTCGGAAGTAAGGGTGGACAGGCGGCAGCGAAACGTGCCAATGCAGTAACGGCTGCTGCTCGCACGCTAGCGCTTTCGAGAATAACGCGATTGTAGATAAAGCGGATGTATCTCGACGGTTGTTTCGACGTGGGTCCCTCTTGGCCAAGTAAATGCAAAATGCGAACGGCGAGGGAGATGTGTTCGCAATCTTCGATGAATTCGCAAAGATGCGCGAGTCCCGCTTCCTTAGCTTCTGCATTTCCTTCCATTACGGCTATGATGGTATCAGCGATCGCCGCTTTATATTCCAGCCCGCCCTCATCTCTTAGCATAGCCGAGAGGAAGTTCATCAAAACCGCATGCTTACGAGGGAATTTTTGACACAGGGCCCTGAGAGAAAAAAGAGATTTTAGAAGAAATGATATTAATGAAGTTATCATATAACTCGCAAAATGAAATTTACCTGATGGCTTGAACTACTACGACTTTAAATTCATCTGAAATTTCTGAAACAAAGGTGGCGATCTGCTTCATTAGACGATCAACGGAACTTTCTGCTCCGGTCTTCAAGAGGGTGGTTATCGCCAAAGTGGCAATCGATCTATTCGAGTCTGTGATCAGATTTTCCAGATCCAAATTGCAAGCTGTGACCGCCGCTGGATGAGACATCGCGACTTTGTTGAGAGTCCTGACTGCGGCAAATCGAAGTGCTGGCTTCGGCGAGCCACAGAACAGTTGCAGGACGCTAATCGCTGGTCCAATTTCTCTGGCACCACTTCGTCCAAGATTAACCAAAGCATGTGCTGCCTCGTACACTACCATTTCAGATTTATGGCGTAGACAGGATTCGATGAATCCTATCAATTCCTCGCCTTCATCCACCTCATCCAATAATTTATATGCCATTCTAATCAGCATGCAAGCCGCATAAGGACTCTTTGGGCTTGTCCTCATAAGTTTCGCAACCAGCTTGATTACCGCATGCTTGTCTGCCTTACGTGCTTGATACAAGACACCTAGAGCATGATATTGAACCATCACATTGTCACAATTTAATGCTTCCTGAGCCTCATTTGCCCATCTCCTTGCAACATCACTGGATACGCTTGTCAAATGCAAGGAAGAAACAAGAGCAGCGCTGGACACAGCTGGCGAACGATCAATTATGGCTTGCTTCATGTAACGCTCGATTGCTGCTAGCATACTACCGTCGGTGATGGTGCAGAGTGCTCGAATAGCGGCAGCCCTGTACAAATCCTCCTTTCCTGTCATATCTTTCGTTAGACTGGACGTGACTATAATCACATCCTCGGCTAAGGAACTCAATTCTTTGATACCCAGATAGACCAGTCGTCTCAATATAACATCACGGGACTGAAACAGCTTGGTCATAGCAAAGAAAGCTTCTGTGGCTTCTGTCGTACCTAATTGTTCACCCTGGTTGAGCAGATACAGAATTTTTGTAAGAATGTGGGCACATTTTCTCGGATTTACAGGCGTGTTGTTAAATGTACGTGCTTCCTGAAGAACTGTGGTCTTCTCCAAGTTTTGAAATGGGTTTCCACCACCTTAATCAAACAGGAAAGATATATGTCAGTACTCAATAATCATAGACACTAAATTCTAATAAGTTCTAAAATATGTATAATTTGAAAATGTATGCTCATAGGAAATTATCACAAAACTCGATATTATATGATGTCTATACTTATTGTACACTTGTTATTTCTGTAAAAATGTGTTTACTTGTAATTGTCAGAAATTTGATAACCTACACGCGACTTCTAATTCTCTCTCGCGGGTTAACACTCGCGTTAAGACTATTAGAAATATTAATTAGAAATAATAATTACCATCCTCCTCCTCCTTTTTGTCACGCTTAAACGTAATCATATTTCAATGCGAATAAAATTTCTGATGACGAAAAGATACTACGACACGTCAGCTCGGTAGACGTATTCTAGACGGCCATTGCAGTTTCTGTCTTTCACTGCCTTTCCTACGGAGCAAAGGACGTGGAGCACAAAGAAGACACGATTCGGATAATAGAGAAAAGAAATAAAAACGAATGAATTACATTCGTGAATTATATTGTTAGGGAGAGATATATATATCAGAGTAAGGCAATTACTAATGAGATATTATTAAAAATCATGGGGAACTAAACTTTTGTGATTATCAATATAGAGCTTTAAAAATAATTAATTTTTTATATTACTGACTGTTGATAAATATAAATCTACAATCGTTATCCATAAATATTGATATCAATTATCAATTATCAATAAATTTATATTTTGCTGATCATTTATCAGGATTATTAAAATATAATAATCTACATTTATTATGTGTGTACAAATATTCAGTTTTATGTCTCATTTATATAAGCAATTTATCTTCTACTTATTTATTGAAACCTATATTCTTTATTATTGCACTAGATTGCATTAAAGCTTCTTTCTCTATGTGGCTTATTATATTTTTATGCTTGTGCATTAATATTAAAATATGACAGAGACACACATATATATATATACACATAGACGTAAAACTAATATTTTTTTTCTACAATAATTATTCACATTTGAAAAATTATAAATATGAAACAATAATAAAAATATTTTTAAACAAAAAATAAACACTATCGATTTATAAATATATGAAATATATGTCTACGAAAGGATCAAGTCAAATTCTTACTCTTTTTTTATTTATTGTACGTATACATGAAGTGTTTCAATAATATGTGAACAAAAACAGCGAAAAATTTCATAATAAACTAAAATTTGACTTTTAATCGCAGCATGTACAGTTAAGTTTAATTAAAAATAATCGCGATACACTAAGTGAATAATTAAAGAGAAAGTTGTTTTAAGAATATTATTTTAACTACAGAACTTAAATTATTCTGCTTTTAAAATTTATGAGTAAATAGTTGAATAAATGAGTAATTTATGAAATCTTAGATTCACAATACAGGTAAATATTTTGCCTATTAAAGACGTAATACGAGAACACAACTCTACTTACATTGAAACTTATTTAGGAAAGATAAATCGATCATCCTTCTCTTATAGATCGGCCGCCAAATACCAACAAATCCAAACATTTCTCTTTGCACGATCTCGTGTGTGTGTGTGTGCGTGCGTGCGTGCGTGCGTGCGTGCGTGCGTGCGTGTATGTGTGTATGTGTGTGTGTGTGTGTGTGTGTGTGTGTGTGTGCGTGCG
>Ga0157364_1005648_pt1 | contig 12771 bp, 8 predicted proteins | sample AttsexASBM2_FD_111476 | JGI IMG/M metagenome (GOLD analysis project Ga0157364, IMG submission 111476) | Fungus gardens microbial communities from leaf cutter ant in Ribeirão Preto, State of São Paulo, Brazil - Atta sexdens ASBM2 | ecosystem: Host-associated > Fungi > Mycelium > Unclassified ... | reverse complement strand
TCTCTCTCTCTCTCTCTCTCTTCGTATCTAGGATCGACTGACTAGTCGTCGTAAACATCGCCCAACGTAGAAAACATGCGCGTGTAGCAGCTTCTGCTGTTACTGTACGCTGATATCGCCAGCGGACTCGTAAAGAAATGATAAATCGTTCGAAGGAAACGTACCTTCTAAAGGAATCTAGTCTATGCACCGCGCGCGCGAACTCTTACACTCTCATCATGCTAAAAGCGCAGCGATGCTTTGTTACTCACCAACGGAGATTGTGCGGAATGTCGAATCACGAGATAGATTTTCAAATATAATGGAAAAGGAGAGGAAAGAAGAAAAGATACGATTTTAGCAAACAATCTCACTGTTGTTTGAACGTACTTCTCTATTGACAAGTAAACGATTATTGAGAGTTTGAAGACTGGAAAAATGCTGCAAATGGTTTCTAAACAAAAACCATCATCAAAATATGAACAATGTAACTTTACACCATGAGAACAAAGTAAAACACAGCTTGTTTATCAAACACCGTTAATAAAGAGGAAAATAATAACGAAATAACGAAACGACGCGACGCCGGTGTTTTATGAGATATGGAATATGCGTGCGCGTTCACGTTTATGATATACCATACAATGGTTTGAATTACAAATCTATTATCACACATGGAGTTAAGAATAATTTTCAATCCAATGGAAATCTTTTTCAAAACAAGCGGACATTTTACATACCTTTTGTCTTCTTCCTTCTCCACAATTTGTATCAAAGATTTTATTATAGAAAAGAAATAATACCGATTACATGTTATTTAAATAAGAAAAATAGCGAGGAATTACAATTAAGTAAAAAATAGATGTCATTTAGAGACTGGAAGACGCTCCCTCGAAAAGAAAAACAAATGAAGATGGATATAAAAAAAGGAAAAAGAAAAAGGAAGAGAAAATGACCGTTGAAAAAAATTTGCAATATAGGCTTTCGTTTTTGAATATAGCCATAAACTCATCATGCCGATATTTTTTGCGTTATTTCAAATTTGAAAGAATTTCGATACAATAATTATTCCTCTTATAGCTTGAGATAAGAGGAATCACAAGGATACAAAATCGATAAACTTTCGCATACTTTAGCGTAACGATCAAAATCGTGTGTGTGCGTGTGCATGAAGTTTGTTCAAAAGAAATTGTTTATTGGAACTTTGTCATATCTTCTCTTATTTGTGATCTTTCATTTTTTATGAAGTTGTATCTCGTGTACGTCAAATATTTAACCAAGAAAACTTGCATTTATTTATATGTATATATATATAAATTTAACACTGTAGCGGAGAAAGAGAAGAAAAGAATATAAGAAATGAAGAAAGAGCAGCGCAATTGTGCGTCGTAAAAATGTGAAATTAAAAATTGAAATTAAAAATTGCAAGTATCGTCAAATGAAATTTTTGCACCAATAGTTATATCATCTTACAATCAAGCTCCATCAGAATTATTCGAATAATCGGATAATCTTCATACGATAAAATCGAGGGAGAGAATGAAGAAATAAATAAAAAAAAAAGTAGGAAAGATAAAGCGAGACGAGAAGATCCGACTATACCGCCTATCCGGGTTTTGCCCTGTGGCGCCGATTAGGCCGCAATTAGGTCGACATTGTTATGTTAATGGCGGTCGGCTAGGGGGGATAATATTAGGGTGAACCGTGGGGAATGATGTTATAATATTTCAACACCAGTATCCCGGGGTCGACGGCGCTCAATTGATAAATCATTTCGTAAGTGGCAGGGTGCGATATTATATTCATATTCGACAGAGAAGGGGTCTAGCCGCCTGGCAAAACGAGTCGGTCGGACACCCCGATTCTATTTATCGAGGCGCCCATTCACGGATCATAGATCATGGATCGTCGCGGATAATGGCAATGTGTAATGCCGACGAATGGGCCAACATTGACACACAATGATTTCCGCCCTAACTCTGGCGTGACTTCAGACACAAACATACACTTTCTCCTTCTTCCCCTTCCACCCCTCTCTCTTTCTTTCTTTTTGACTCGGTTGGAATCAAGTGGAAGTCAATGATTTGGGGTGTGAACATCCCACCAACGCGTAATTCGTGATAGCCCTGTGTAAACACGAAAAGCGGAAGTTCTGTCTACGAGGGGTTCCTTCTTAGTATCACCTTATCTACGTATCCACCTTTTAAAAAATAAGGGAAGGTAGCTAAGACAAAAGGATCAAATCAAGTTCTTTCGATAGATTTATATGTATATATTAGAATATTGAATTTTATTTTGTTTAAAAAACACATTAGATTTTTATATCCAAGAGAGATTTTGGTATTTTGATTTAAAAAAATATATAATTCCTAAATTGTCATTAATGAAACATTGTCGTAATTGAAATTAAAAAAGGTCGAATCAATACTTTTTATCAATACTTTAATTCTCATTTTTGAATCTTTATAAATCTCGTAATGTGGATATCGTGTCGATTATGATAAGAACGAGCCTTGTGCAATGTCTAGAGAAGCGTACTCTACATGTTGTATAACAGGTGGAACAATCCATTTGAAGCCGACGCACGTGACTATTTCGGCGTTAAACGAGACACAGGTATGGTAGCTGCGTGACGATTCACCCCCGCGCGCGTACAATAGTGGTTTATATTGCGGCTAGAACATAAGCGGGAGGTGGGAGGGAGCGCGATAGACAACCGCATGCAATTGATGGGGTGCAAACGGGGTCGACCGCGCCCGACAAGCCTCTCTCCTCTATAACGGCTATATTACGCGGTCGTTATATTTATTTAATACATGGGGTGGGCCCATGCGGCGCGCAGCCGAGTATTATACGAGTTATTATTTCTGCTTGTGGCTTAGGAAAGCGCCCTCCCATCGGCCATCCACGAATCGCAGTCCTATTGTACCCGTTTAAACGACTATTAGGGTGAACACGATACTTCTCACAGTCGGTTGGATACGGGGGAAGAATGATTTAGTCAGATTAGGATGGACAGTCCTCGGTAATGCTCACGATACTACGTGAAAATCCGTGCGGACAATGAATGAGTGGAAACGATGAATGCGGGTGGGAATTGTGCGAGTAAACGGATTGAATTGATAAAATGGTGGGATAAAACTTATACGAATAGTAGGAAGTATCAAATGAATAAAAAATATTAAAATATATATATATGTACAGATATCTTAAATAAGAATCCCATAAAATTTTCAGAAATTTCCGGAGTTTTGCAGGAATTTCATTTTTAAAGAGCATCTCATGAAAAGTATCAATGACGCTTGGCTATAAAATAGCGAGCGTGGCGTGGATCAGCGGTTGGAATGCACTGCGAAGTGGGTAGAAGCTCGTAACTGCAGTAGAGAGATTGCACTTAGAGGCTCTTACAGTCGCAGGCCGACGGAGAAAACCGCGCTTGATACTCGACCACCCACATGGCCGGACGTTACGCGTCGGTTTAGGCGATGCCGATTGATTTTGTAGGGTCGGACGCGATACTTCTCACAGCCCACAAGGATCGTCAGATTAGATTACTAATGCACCCTTCTCATTGGGAACGCGTGTGTTTCGCCAGTTCTAGTGGCCTCTCGTTCTATTATAATTCGACGAACCGATGACGGAGCTAAGTAAGAGTCTATCGACTCTTGGACAAAGCTTCCGACCGCATTACCATCGAGCAACTTTGCATACTTACATCTTTAATACTTTTTAATTTGATAGGGGGAGGGGGGAGTGGGGCGGATAATGAAAAAAAAAGAGAAAAAGCTTCTACATCTTCTTCTATTATCTGACAAATTAGTGAGATTCCAAGTCTCTTTTAAGATTAGAACCACCAAAGCAATCAAAATGAATAATTTTTAATTTTTTTACAGTTATGCAGCATCTTTTCTGAGGCCTTTCGTCATTTTCTAAATAATTAAATCAATCATTTACTTTTTTATTCCATTTCTTTTTAGAGGTATAATATATGTATAATATATATGTATAGAATAATGCAAATCTACAAATAATTTTGTTGGATCATCATCAAAATAATTATGTAGAACGCTTAGCTATTGACGTAGTTGTAGAAAATGTTAACATTTTAGCAACCAATTTGAATGTTTTACATAGTTATTTTAATAAGTTCAAACAATTTTTAGATTGGTGTGTAGCTAAATTTTTAGATATTACATCAAACTCTACTCTGTTCTTTTCGTTTAAGAATAAGTATACGTATATTAATCGGCGATAATTCTAGTATTAAAATTGTCACTATATACTAAAAACATATTTTAGGTTTTATTATAATAAAAATTGATTTTATTATAATAAAAATTGTTTTTAAATATTGGAAATTATATGTTTATATTTAGAATATATTCAAGTAATAAATTAATGTTAATATATATGTTAATATTAAAAATAATTCAATAATTAATGTCTCCAATTTTTAACATTTGTAACCTCTGTTCCTAAGATTATATGGCAAATTTTTCATTTATTAAAATTCTTTCGGTGATGTTTATTATAACAATTAAAATATATAGATAATATATAAAAGTAATATTTTATAAATGACAACTATTGTTTGCACAACAAAACAAAAGAAGAAGATTGTTTATCCTCATTTCTTGTTGCGCTTCCTAAAATTTTTGAAGTAAAATGTAACTCTAAAGAGTGAAATCTCTTTAATTGACAACTTCTTTTTTAATATTAATTCAATTGTCACTTTTTGTCATTCTTTAGAATTGGATTCCACTCTAAAGATTTTTAAAGAGTATATGTATCAATTGTTTGAAAATAATAATAAAATAATAATAAATAGTTCTCTTCATCACCATTTTCTTATAGTTGTAAAATAAAACATATTTAACATCGCATGAATATTTTTTGCCATTTTAGTCCAATTTAAAAGTTCAATATATGTAAAAAGTGTATTTATTTTGATTATTTCTATTCTATCAAATTTAATAATAATTAAAAAATTTAATAATAATTAAAAAATTGATTTCTCTATTATTGGTTTCATAAAGGCATTTTTTTATTTCAAAAAAAGAGATGCAAATTTCCGCATCATTTCTACTTTAATTAAAAACAAAAAATCTATACTTATTTTTTCATTGGTATTATATAACAATGTATTTACTCACTAGGATTCTGATCTATACAGCTAAGAAGATTTTAGAAAAATTCTGCACGAATTGTGTCGAAATCAGCATTTTGCTAAAGATGACTTACCTAAAACAGAAAATAAGAAACAAAAATTAATCATGGAAAATCAGAATAATCACAGAAACGATGGAATATTATGCATAGACAATAACATGATGAATCCGTTTACTGGTAAAAAAAATACAAATAATTCTACGTGTTTTTTTCCGAAGTTGTGATATTTTTAGTAGCCCTTCAGGCTAGACAAGTTGAAGTATAGCACCAGTTCCATTTTACATGTGTACACATACAAACACATATTTAAAAAAATATATAGAACATTTTGTTTTTTAATATCATAGACTTCATGACTTTTTACAATAGGATTATATATATATGTATATTGTGCTACGAAAAAATCATAGAAAAAAATTGTAAAATACTATATCGTAGAATTTGTAAATAAGATTTTAAAAAATTATTTATTACTGATGTATATATAAATTTGTATACATAAAATCTATCAATGGAATCAGTTGAAAATGTGCCAGTCGCGTTATATTTTATCATGATCATTACAGGAGATGTCGCTATTCTTCCTCTCCTAATCCATGCTTTCACGTGTTAATGCTAGGACGTCTCTTCAAAAACGCGAGGTAAATGAGACAAGAGAGAGGGGGGAGAGAGAGAAAGAGAGAGAGATGCAGGAATTCATTACAACATATAATAAAATGTATCAAAACGCTAGTTAACCTCGATAAAAGTCAATGGCGTAGGATAGCGTGATATCGACACGCTGGGGATTTTTATAATGAGACAATTCGCTACCGTAGGAATCCGTTTATCGCCACTCGCAAAGTTATGCGATCAGCTATTAAACTGATGCTAATTAACGGCGCGAAATTGATTCCACCATGATTCGAGCATGAATCCAGAAGAGTCGAGAATAGTATTCGCGTTCGCTTCCACCGACGCTGCAGATAAAAATTCATGGGTATTTCGGTAAAGCGACGAGCGAACACGCGAGCACCAAATGGTGTCGCTGATCGAATCGTTAATCAGTGCCGACGTCCTTTCGCGGAAACGCGCGGCCGGCGTAACGATTTAACGCGATTGCCGTTCGTTACATCGCGCGCAGCTGGCGACAAAAAATCACACCGCATGCAGCTAGCGCGAAAGAGCGCAAATACTTTTTCGCCTTCTCTCGCGATTACATACAGAGCAGTAATTATCTTTAGGAATGTAAGTACGTATGCCTTAATTTACAGTCGGAATTGATCCACACAGGAAGTTTAATTTCCGGTTGATTTTTGTTCCAACGGGAGATGTTAGTGAGTAATTAATTCATTTGAAGAATAAGATTTCCAACTGAACGAGAATTCTTCGGTATTACGATGTATAATGCATTCGAGATACTCGTGTGTATTGTAATGTACTGCGAGCCTTTTATTGGCCATTGCTACTACTGGATATGAATAATTTAAGGATATTAATCATCTTTTTCTCAAACTAGAAAATCAACATATATAAGTACTTCGTTCGAATTTTATCGAACAACACCGTGATCTGTTATACAACTAGGGAAACCGAAAATCCGTTAATGCGTCAATACTCGACGAAAACTGAATTATCGTCACAAAGGAGACACGTACGCGGCACTTGAGCGTCCAATAAGTATGTCGTAGCCGGCACTTTCTGCGCCCGTTTGCGGCCGATATATATAGGGCGCAACATGAACTAACGCAATAACGACAACGAAAGCGACTAAAGCGCAGCAGAAGCTCCATAATTACGAAGCACGGCAATCAAATTGGCAACACGCGTAAAGAGAAATGCGCGAAAGCGAGAGACGAAGATAATTGCTCTCGTGGCAGAGCGTCGACCACTGCAACGGTTGATAAGGGTAACGTGGAATCGCTTATCATGGATTTCTCCCGTTTAAAGTTGTTTGATAAAGGAGAGAATGAGACGCGGAGGAAAAAAACTGTAGTAGCCGGAGAAAGAGAGATGAGATGGGTGCCAGAATCTAGGTGGGACGACGCGAATGTATATTGTTCATAAATTAAGTATATAAAACCGTCGTGGCGTCGGCCTCTTTGATGCCAGATAGGCGGTAAACGCGTTTCCTCTATTTACAAGGTATGCCTGCCAACTCACTGTGATGGGAGGAAAAGAAAAAGATAAAGCGAGCGGCTGAGAGAAGTGAGGGCACGTGATAAGATGCACTGATTAAGCATTAGGAATTAACACAAGCCTTCGCATAAATTTTTCTCCGATCCACAGCACTGTGTGCTCAATTCAAATTGGGACTCTCGCACATTATTTTCCAATAACTCGTTCACAAAAATACTTGGTATAATACTGCTTAAATTTTCGGGATGATTAAATAGATGTAGATTTGTTATTATTAACTCATCCCGTACAAGGTCAGGTGACTAGCGACCGAACGATTCCTGTTCGTGCAAGTTTCTTTGATTCGAGTCTTTTAGTAATTAAATTATAGTACATTTTATTATTTTCTAAAATGAAGTTTTAATATTTATTCTATAGAAAGTTGAAAGTATAGTGAATTTTTAGAGATTTTTTGAATCATTCTGAAAGAGTGAAAAAAACGAACGGATTCTAGTGATCTATATTTAGTGGAGGCAAATTGTACCTTGTTTTGTAATTAAATTAAAAAACATGAAACTATAACGAGCATTTTCGTTAATAGATCTTGCGCTAACTCACATGCTCTCGTCTTATTGTTATTGATTTTATTCTCAGAGCTTTGTCATTTTATACAGAGTAACTGAAATAACATCCACTAATCATATAGTACTATTCCTAATAAAAAAACTCAGACGAAAAGTCCTGTACCATTTTGCAATTTTCGCAATATTTTTTTTAGTTACCCAATGAGCAAAATGTCTAAAATTGACGTAGACAGTATAAGACAGCTTTAAGATATCTGTAAGAATTCTTTTAAAAAAAAATCTTCAAAATATTTCACAAAGAATATGGAAAGATATCTTAAAATTGTCTTGTACATCGCGATTTTATCCGTTTATTCGGCAATATTTATAAAATATGTCGTTAACTATTACGAAAATTGCAAAACAGTAAAGGACTTTTCGATTCAGTTTTTTATTAGAAATAGCTATATGATTAGGGGAGCGTTAATTCAGTCAGACTCTGTATATTAAATAGATAATAGAGAATAGAATTAAATAGAGAATAGAATTAAATAGAGAGAATAGAATTAAATAGAGAATAGAATTTCAAAATTAAAATATTTTTATATTTGAGAGAATATCATAGAGATGTTCCATATATAAAAATATCGATATTCTTCATTACGGAGAATACTACGAGTTTGTAAAATCTGATATCAACAGCCCGTTAGAAAACATACCAGAAATTTCCTTGGTGCAGTCGGCTCTAGGCACGTAAGTTACATTGCCGCTGTTACCTTGCTGAAAGATTTATGTGTCTTGCATATATAATATTCGCGTTCACGCAATATGCCCAATACGGCAGCGACAGTGGCGACAGCGACCTCCATATGTTGGATAATGTGGCGTTATCAGTATCGTTTTGAGATTTAAAGCGTCTATCTTTTCTTGTGTCTGGGCAATCGATATGTCTAAAATCGCGTGGGCGGCGGCGAGCCATATAAATGATACGATAATAACGCGTTCCACAGTACGTCCGACGCTCATGTCAAGATCCGTGACCGATAAGCACGTGCACTTCTCGAGCGAGCTCACGTGCCGCGGAATGTACGATACATGCGAGAAATGCAGTAAGAATTTTGCCAAGAAGACAAGTTAGGGAATATCGCGAGAATTTCAAGATGTGTATCACATGTGAAATAAATTATGTATTTAGAAGAAAATTCGAAACATAACAATAAATGTCATCACACTGTATATGAATATACAACGAAGTAATGAGAAAGCCTTATTGGTCCAAGCTGGATCTTAAGTAACATTTCAATGTGAATTTATAATATATACACATTTCACTTTGATTATAAATTGCGCGCTGAAATGACTATCGGTCCTGTCCTAATCCTAAACTAAAACTGGAATAATAATGTCACAAATTAAAATGACAAGCAATTTAATAATATTGAAGTTAATAAGCAGAAGCTTAAAAAGCTGGAAGTAGTATTAATATGTATATAATTTCACACATTAAAATATTATTTAAATTGAAAGTTGATTCAAGTAATATTTTTTTGAAACAGCAACTTTTTTTCTCAGTATAGATTTGAATTTAAATAATATTTGTTAATTCAAACAATTAACATGTTTTAAATTATATGATTTTGTTAATCGAAATATATATAAATATTTGAACTAAATAATCATTACGAACTAAACGCATTTAATCAAGTTAACATTTTTTTTTCTCAGTATAGCTCAAACCAATAAGGCTTCTTATTACAAAAAATAATATTAAAATATACCGCCGCTATAAATAGAAAATAACAAGTGAACAATTAGTATTAGAATTGTAGTGTTGAAATTTAAATTTTGAAAATTCATAACATAATGTTAAAATATACATATAATTGAAAGTATAATAATATAGAAAGAAAATAAAGTTATGCACATTCATTATATTAATTAAAACGCTGCACATTGTTCCAATTCAGAATTTTTTAAATGTTCTACTGAAAAGTAGACTAATTTTAAAATGTTTTCATCAACATAATGATATTTATTCAATATTCAAGCAGAATTATAATAAACTACAATCTCGCAGTTGCAATTTTAGGAATACCATGACGTCCTATAAATATTTTAGTTAATCATGCGATAGGTATGTCAATTCCACAAAGAACGTAACAATAAGAGGTCCTCAAAACTGTAATCCTCGCGATGTGTTCAGCAACGATCAATTGTCATCGACCAATGATAGGCCAAGCAATTTTTCCTTATACGTTCGATAATTCACCCTCTCGATATGGTGCATCGCGAAAAAGGCGTGCCTATATAATATCGAAAAAAGCAGCAATTTGGCTCGACGACCCGTCGCCAATTATCAATGAAGACCACGACAACGACAACGGTGGCAGTGACGGCGGCCACGTGGAATCTCGATCGTTAGGGCTGTTAACGAGTTCGTGCTGGCACGTGACACGAGTAGCCTCGTGGTCTCGAGATCTCTCCGCCACGGTGCCACGCGACGATAGCGATGCTCTTCATTTCAAGAGAAGAGCGACATCGCGTTCCCGAAGTGAGAACCACTGGCAGGCACGTCCGGTGGGGACCGGCTCCTCTCAGCGTAGGGACGAAGGAGACGGTGGTGGAGGCAGAGGAAGGAGAAGAAGGCGAGAGAGACCGAGAAGGACGGAAGGTCGGGGAAGGGCAGCGGGGGAGGAACGACGCAGGACTGTGTTTGGGTTTCTACGAACCTGTCGCTTATTTAAACGAATTATGTGACAATTCGACGTATGTGTACCGTTATTTCTATTTACGAGACAACCCACCTCAAGAATAGAATATACGATAATTTATTATCATATGTAAGAAAATATATATATATCGAATATTCGAATTTGATATTCGATGCTGCAGATCAAAAAGTACGTATACGTAGTACATTAATCATGAATATAAAAAGGTTTTTTTAGTGATTCTATTTTTATCGGTATAATATTCATATAAAATCAAAACTCACTGAAATCGCATTGCCAATTTCAAATATAATACTCAATAAAAAAAAAAAAAAAATGAGAGAATCGACATTTGGTCGATTCTACAATTCGACCTGCTCGAAAGTATGTGTTAAAAATGACTGATGTCGTGAAGATTTTTTTTTTTATTCTCTACCTTAATTCTTATCCTCTCTCGGAATATAATGAATGTACGTCCTATTCCGAGGGACAAAAATCTCCGGGAGCGGCTCTCATAAATGGATACGCGAATCTCGTGAAATAATTCAGCGAGACTAACGCGACTCCTCATTAATCTTCTCTCGCGAGATCCATTCCCCTCGCATCGAATCGGCCACAGCAGCACCGCACGATGTGTACGGTCGCATACGCACCATACAGACTTGGTCGTCCCTGAACGAAGCGCAGCGTGCGTAGGGCAGCCGCCGGACGAAGAGATGCGAAGCGCGCATCGCCGATCGAGGATCGAGGAGACGAGAGCAGCAGACAAAGAGGGAATGCCACGGCAGGAAGGAAGATAGCGTATAGTAGTAGACAAGGCTGATAGATCATGTCGTGAGGGCCGGTGGAGGGCGTCCAAGCAACCGCGTTGGTAACGAGGAACGGCAGCGACGTCGGCGGCAACAGAGGCGACACCCACTATACTCACATACACTCATATATACGTACATACATATATACGACACATACATACATATATGTGCAGATGCACAATTCCCCTCTCTTTCCTTCCGCCTCTTTCTCGACCATTATCCTTCTCGCTCTTTCTTTCGATCCTGACCATCCTCCTCGAGCGGTCTTCTCTCTAACCATATTTCTCTGTACGTTATTCTCCTCTACGGCGCCGTCTCTCTCCTTTTCTCCCATTCCTCTCCTCTCCTCTCCTCTCCTTTCCTCTCCTCTTCTCTCCTCTCGTCCGCCGACCTCCACGTCTCCCTATCTCGTACTCCTCTCTCGGTTACAATGTTGCCGCATCGGGTGCCGCGCGGCATCATCGCTAGCTGCGTTCGCTCTGAGGCTTTGCAAGGCAGGCGCAGGGACGTATTATGCGGACGTGTGCAACCCGTTATGCGCTTCGCGGATCCGTCCATCGTCGCTTCTTTCTCTTTCTCTCTTTTTCTCTCTTTCTTCCGATTCGTGGCGCGAGCGCGCGCCTAATTCAATTCGCTCAGTCAGGCGGATAGAGATGCGCCACTTCCATCTCTCCCTATCGAAGCCACCGATCACTCGCGTAAAATCCAATTGCAATGGACGTTAGAGGATACGTTCGTGCAAGGAAATCGCGTCACTCGATTTTCAATCGTGTACACTTTAAGGAGATACATAAGAGCAGATGAAAACACTGTTATTTATGTAATTAGTTAATTAGACTAGTTTGCTTAAATACTCGCCAAATGCAAATGCGTTACATTGCATGTGCTGAAACACGAACAAGAAACGCTTGTAATACATTGAATAATTACTAAATAATTGCATCGTCTGCATCATCTTAAACAGCCGCAGTTATTATGCGTTCGAATGGAGTTCTATATTTGCGGTTTTACTTCGTAATAGTTTGTTGAAACATAAGACCACATTATTCAGCTCGATAAATAAATTCGAGATTTATTCGAACTCGTCTGATCAGTGATGAAGAAAACAAAATGCATTCGTCACGCATGTATCTTGCATTTCATTTTTTTACTTTTAATCATCAATATTAGAAACATCAATTTACATCGTATTATTGCATTCCTTTTATATATATCTCGCGCGATCTCGTTCCGCATCGGAATGTATAAAATCGACCTGACGAGAACGGAATGCGCGGTTCTTTGCACGTACGACGTCGTCAGATCGGATTCTCGTTGGATTCAAGTGGGTCGTGCTAGAGCTTCGTCGGCGCTGCGGTGCTTCGCGTAATCGCGAGACGCCTCGCTGCGCCGCCGAGAGAGAGAGAGAGAGAGAGAGAGAGAAAGAGAGAGGAGAACAAC
>Ga0157364_1005646_pt1 | contig 12772 bp, 6 predicted proteins | sample AttsexASBM2_FD_111476 | JGI IMG/M metagenome (GOLD analysis project Ga0157364, IMG submission 111476) | Fungus gardens microbial communities from leaf cutter ant in Ribeirão Preto, State of São Paulo, Brazil - Atta sexdens ASBM2 | ecosystem: Host-associated > Fungi > Mycelium > Unclassified ... | reverse complement strand
TCTGGATGCGGCACGAGCCGCATTTTTTTGTCGAGCTGAGAGTTCATCGGCGCGATACACCTCTTCTGATTCTTTTCAGAATATCTCGGACGGGCGTTGACCCCCTCCTTATTCTTTTATTCCGTATTTCAATCAATTAATTGATCTTATATCGTTTCGATGTTTCAAGTTAGGAAGACTTGGTTGTGCTTTCTTAGCGACTCCTCTTCAATTTCGCTACCAAACTATATAGTGTTTCGCGGGTTAGTCACGATGGCGGTGTTATGGTGGTATTGTATATTGATGGCGCACACTCGATCTCTCCTATCAAAGTTGATATCTCCTCGCTGGCGTGCGTATAAATATTGTCAATGCATCGTTGCAATTCAGGAATAAGCAAGTCATGTTATGTGTTTACTATCCGCCATGCTCTTCCATTGCTGATTTCGATTACGTTGAGATGTGCTTCTCGATAGTTGCTTGCATCGTCGATAAAATGATGTGCGTGGATAACTTTAATACAAATTTTTTAAATGAAAATGACCATAGCATATATTGGTGCATGTACATGGTGTGGCGGAATTACAGCCGACCGTCGGCCTCTACTGTCTGCCGAGTGCTGGAAGAAGGTTCGCAAATAGGATGAGATGTCAGGTCGAAATCACAAGTCTTGATATATCCAATTAATTACGATATATTTACAGGCTATTTATAGATGTTAGCTCTGAAAAGGACCATTTGTTTTTGATTGATTACTGTGATAGCCGTTTGCGATATAGAATCTTTGGCTCACAGCGCTCCACTTCGTGGAGCCTCAATAGTCGTGTTCTAGTCGTTCAGTTCTGTAGCCTTTAGGCACAGCGAAACGTACCTCCGCAAGGCTGACGCGTGTCCCTGATATATATATGGCGACAGCTCCACAATGCGAGGTCTCGGTGACGATGTTTCCCATTCGTTCGTGATTTGCGTTTACGCTGTCACCTTCGTCGCCAGCGGAGAGACTGCAGGTGGTGTCATGGTGGTATCACGCAGTCCTGCGCTTCTTCTACTGCGAGGCGTGGCTGCTCCTTGGCCTCTACTGGGCCTTGCTGATTCTCCGCTGGCTGGTTGCCTCGCCGTCCCTGCATTGTGCTTAGAGCGCCTTCACTGGACTGTGTTGGGTCGTGGTATGTCAGCTTGGCAAGCTTCTGGATACACTGGGGTGTCTCTCGGAATCGTTTTGAGCCATTTGACTCCGCCTTGGCGGGCTTTATATCTCTCGCTGAGCGAATTTCTAATGGCTGGGTTCATTGTTGTCACGCCAGCCTCCTACTGAGGGGCTGAATCACATACTCGCGATTCACGATCTGCGAGCGCTCGTAAAAAAGTAGATGCCGCAAGGCACTTGCGAGAAAGTTGATGCGTGCCGTGCTCTGTTCTGCAGGCGTCTGTATATTGGGTTGCCTGTGATATTGGCACTTGCACAGCCGCCACAGTGTATCTGAAATTCCTGATGTCTCACCTTTGTCTTCATCAAATAATTTTCTCTCATACTTATGTAACTTATGAATCCGCGTCCATCATTATGACTTCATCTTCCTTTTGCGTCATTGATTCTGTGTGCGATGATGTCTCTATCAATAACTATTATGTTATTCTTCGAGTATATCGATCGTCAATTCGCTCAAACGTTTACCTTGCACGAAATTTGCGTGCAGTTGATTTCTCCTTGCAGATCAACTGATTCCAGATGTATTGGGAGTGCACGATGCCAAAGTCGCCTATTTTGTTTAGTCGATAGTATCTATTTTCGATTCGTTTGACGCTCTGTTTATAAGATGTTTTCGATCGTCTGCTTCGTGGATGAAAATTAACGATGCATAAGTTGATTTTTTTAAAGCGTGCGTTGATCGGATTCAGGCGGACTCAATTCGAGGCTAACTGACAATGTTATCGCGAATTTCGAAATTGCACAGTTATTCGTCATGAAAAGAAGTCATTCTTGACATCATCCTTCTCCTTTGGTCTTCCGCGACAATTTTGGCATAACTTTTTCCTCTTTGGCGTCAGGCTCTCTTCTCTCAATTATATTATTCCTTCTCATTTCCTTGATCCTTCTTTATTTAATAATCATTTCATTGACTCTCTCCTCCTCTCTTCCTTTCAACATTTGATTTATTACTTCCAAAAAAAATTTCGATACGTTTTCATTTGTTTCTGTTACCGCTGCCGAACTCTTTCGGCACATCAATTTTCCGCACGATTTCTTTGGACGCATGCTCTTTCTCTATCTCCTCCAATCAATTAATTTCTTCATATTCAATTACGATCTAGTTTTCAATATGTTTCCTACGTGTTGAAAGCTATAGTCTTTCTTATTCCTAAGACTCATAATCCCTCCTTCCTTTCGTCCCATATCACTCACTCCTCTCGAAACTCCTGGAGCGGATATGCTACAGCTGAACTTATTTTTTAACTCTACAAATTGCATGTCGAATTGCCAATCCGGTTTCCGATATATGTATAATACAATCACCGAACTGCTGCACTTGTCACTTTGTGCTCCGTGGGTTCGACTCTGGTCTTCTATCTTTTTAACTTTCATAGTTGCTCTAGATTTTTCTAAAGTCTTCAATACCGTTGAGCTTTTATTATTCAAATTTTATCATTATAGCTTCTCCTCTATCTCCTTCCTTCGTTTTTTCCTATAAAGCATTCTTAGAGAGTTTTGCTATATATCTCAAAGCCTTCTTTCTCATCATCCCGTCTTTCGGAGTCCCTCAGGGTTCGATCTTTGCTCCCTTATTATTCACAATCTTCATCGTCGATCTACCTTTTATTTCTATTATCTCTAAATTTCTGTTGTATGTTGTTTTTCTTTCTTTCTTCGATCCATTCGATTTTTAAACAGCTGTGAATACTCTTAATCACGATATAAAATTTATCACTGAATGGGCCTCTGCTAACTCTTTTTATCTAAATCCATATAAATCCAGCCTCTTAATTGTTAGTTTTGCTCTCTTATCTCATTTTTCTTCATTTAATATCTCTCTGAATTCGATCATAATTCCTCATTCAGTCTTCATTAAAATTCTTGAAGTCCATTTTGACTTCTCCTGGACTTTCTGTACACACATCTCTGTAAATGTCAAGTGCCGCTTTCCTTCTTCTTCTATATCTTCATCTTTTATATCTCTTTCTTCATATTTTACATTCTTTTCAAAAATTTCTAGTCTCTCAACTTCTTATGGTGTTCTACACTGATATGGTTTATTTCTTCACTAATTCAAAAGTTGTTAACGTATTCAACGCATCCAAAACTCTTGTTTACGTTTCTCATACAATATTCGGAAATACGATTACCTATCCTCTTCTTTCAATAGTTTTGATTGGTCAGATGTTCGTTAACGATTCATTCTCCACCTGTGTTGTCTTGTTTTTCGTATCGTACTAACACTCCTCCTTATTTCCGCAATCTTTTGCTCCTTAACTCCGAAATACATTCCTCGGATGCTTCTGTCATCCGTTACTAAAATTCCCTAGAAATTTTCCTCGCCACCGTTCAGCTAAATTTCGCTTCTATATTACTGTCAAATTTTTTAATTTATTGCCTGTCTCCATTCGATTTTCCTCCTTACTATCCTCTTTTTCCTTAGCCATGTCTCGATTTTTTTGATTTGCTGGTCGTCATTTCTATAGTCGTATCAAGTATACCAGTTCAAGTGCTGTCTCTTAGCACTTCAAAAAAAAAAATAAAAAAAAAATAAATTGTGTTTTGTGTTATGCAATTATATTCTTCATTATATTTTGTGTTATTTATGCGCCAAAAAAAAACCATTTATGCGCTTATTTTTATCTGAATCTTATTATTTTGCTAATTTAGTTTTAAATAAATAAATATTAAATGTTATTAATTAAAATTAATAAATAATATTTTAACTGGCTTGTAATCCTTATGATTCACTTATATTTGATTTAGTATTTTACGTTATTTTTTGTGTTAATTTTGCAGCATTTTTACGTTATACAATTATAGAAATTTCATTATCAAATCTAGTATTGTTGTAGCCTGTTATACTCTGATAGGCATTGTAGCAGCAGTTTTGCTAACCTCACTATTTTGCGTACCTATAGCATCTCAACTCTATTATTAATATTTGTTTTCTACTCTCAAACCGTAATTATTTATTTGTTATGTAAATAAATAAATAAATAAAAAATAAAAATAAAATTTTTTGCTATGGGGGTTCGTTCATGTTTTTGTACATGTTTATGGTTTTTACATATTTTTAACTATATAACTTTACAAGAATCATAAAAATAAATGTACTAATAAGAAGAGGCTATACTCTGCTCTTCACTGATTTTGATCAAACTTGCAGCGATATTAGAGAAGCTCACTAAGTGAAAATTAAAAATATATAAAAAATCTGAAGTTTAATATCTCGGAAAGTATGCATTTTTGAGAAAAATGTCTTATTGTTAAAAATTATGGCCCATTAATGGGCCTTGGATGGCATCGTCAAGGTCAAGTCAAGGTTCACGATGCCACCTAAAGTCAAACCAATAAAACCAGTAAATATACATTGCATTAAATCCTACCACTTTTGCCTAAGATATTTTTCCCAAAAATGCATAATTTCCGACATATTAAATATTTCCAGATTTTTGGTATATTTTTAAATGCTCATTACTTGATTTTTAAGGCTCATTAGTGGGTACGGCTTTACAGGTGTTCACTTAGCAGGCTCCTCTAACATCGCTGCAAATTTAATCAAAATCGATGAAGAGTAGAGCGTAGCCTCTCTTTATAAGAGACGTAATGGTATATTAAACGTGAGCACTGCATAACTTAATTTATCAAAAAATGGACAATTACTTTTTTAATATTGCAAAAATCTCTTGTAAAGAATTGACCAATATATTGCATAGTAAATTGCTAATATTAATAATGTAATCTTCTTACGGACTCTCTCAAATTCAACAATAAAAAATCCAAAAAAAAACTAGGGCGAAAATGAAAGCAATAATAAAATTCAAAATATAATTCCTTTCAAGAAAAAATCACCATCAGAATTACAGATTTGACATTGTAAAATCCCATAAAAGGAATTTGTCTCAATATTAAAAAAATCATTAAACGATCAAAATTTATTAACTAAAGAATGTTATGTTTTAATCGCTTAAGCATGATTTTTTGATCCAATATTGAGATGAATTCCTTTTATGTTTTGGAATTTTGCAATATCAAATCTGTAAATCTGTAAATCTGATGTTAATTTTTTCTTGAATATAAAAGGAGTTACATTTCGAATTTTGTTATTGCTGAAGGTGGCTACAAAGTGAACCGAAACTAGTTTTTTTTTGGAATAAAAATTTAAGATTACATATTGTGTATTAATTACCACGTTGACTCTCATTCGTCCTGATTTTTTGGATTTTTTGTTGTTTAACTAATATTGCTTAGTTATTACACAATATTTTGGTATTACAAAGAGAAATCAGTAATACCAGATGATAATAACTGATGATATAACTGATTATCTGATGGAAGTTCAGTCAAACTACAAAAAAAATTTTTACTAGGAGTATTTTAAAAATAAAAGATTTTACTTACCGGAGTAAAGTACTTAAAGTAGTTCGTCTAATGATACAGCATTGTAAAAGAGGTGCTAAAATAGACATTTCATCATGGAAAGGTTTTCCAAAACCTCTTCCATGGTCCAAATGTAATGTAAAACTATCATTTCCAAAAATTCTAAATGTTTCATAATGATGGCGATCCATGTTGCCTGTTAAAAAATCGAAGATTGCCATATCCATAAGATCAATCAATCGTCGACCTTCATTATACGGTGGAATTTCTTTTACCAGAGTGCAGTAATCGGAATCTGTAATTTTGAAAGAAAAATATATAAATTAGAAACATATTTAAAACAATATTTGACGTTGGCCATAATTTTCCTTTCCTAATAGCACAGAGATGTCCCATCAATTAAATGGGATATTTTAGGATATTCTGTTAGAATTCAGAAATTTTCTGAGGACGTGCTGTGGATTATCAAATGAGCGCCTCATTATGTCCTACATACATCATTAAGACATCTAAATCTGAAGTCTTAAAAATATTCATCCGTAATCTTTAGGACAATTAATTCTATTATTTCACATGTAGTATAGTCCTCCAAGAGATATCCTAAGGACTATCACAGAATATCTGGGATAAAGTATTTGCAAGATTGAAATATTTTATAAAATATTTTACAAAATATTATATTCAGTAACTTTGTTGGTACATAAAACATATAATACAATCATATCTCGCACTAAGTACATACGCACTAAGAACATTCAATACAAATAATTATGACGTACCTAAACTTACATAAACTTGGATTATGATTAAATTTGAAATGAGAGAAATAATCTAGTAGCAAACCTAGAATATTAGAAAAATTAAAAAAATATCCTAATTACAATCGGACATTTTAGGATTTCAAATTTGAATGTTCTGTGGATGTATGTAGGAAATAATAAGAAGCGCTTATTTGATAATCCTCAAGTGTTTAGGACATTTTTAGGCTTATTTATTAGAATTAAGAACATTTAAAAATTTTAATCTTAGTATAATATCCTAAACTGTATATCAGGATATTTAGGATTGTTCTGAGGATGTCTTGTGCTGTTAGAGTTTATTTATATGTTACGTAACGCAGGTTACTAGTGTCACTCCAAAAATATAAACATTTGAGCATTATTCGTCTCATGATCAATGCTCAGTTTGCTGCTAGATCCTAATCAATCAAATTTTAACATTATCTCTTGTGTTTTACTTGTGTTTTCGCTGGCCTGTGTGTTCTCGCATTAATAATCAGAATCGAATATAGATGATAAATCTTCAAGTTATCGCGTAGCTTTCGCGAGTGGGCCGGGCAAAACTGCTAGCTTGTTCGTCGAATGTTGAATGTGATTGGTTGGATTTATAAGTAACAATCAATCTGTTCATTTGCTCGACGAGCAGGCTTTATCAACTTGAACGCGTCCAGTATTTCATGCGCAAGGCATGCAAGATTTTCGTATGAGAATATCTGAAGATTTCTTAATCTTTGCAATAAGATTTCAGTATGCGTTTAAGTGCATAGAAGATTTCTGTTTGTTTGTGAAGATTTTCGATTTGCTCGCGCGTTGAAGATTTCCATTTTCGTGTGTATCCAAATTCCAAATGCATCCAAATTTGCACTTTGATAACATGCAAATCTCCCATATATCTTGACCAATTAATTAATTTGGTGAATAAACAGCCTAATGAATAATTTCGAAGTCGTTATTTAACTGTCATTTCACCTTGCGAATCTTCCTAATAAGATTATGCCAATACAACATTAAACATAGATAATGAAAAATAAAAAAAAAGAATATTCTTGAGGTTTCCACGCTTTCTATATAGAGATTATGCATTTCACAGATTTTCTCCATATTCATTCTTGGAATGCCAATGTTTCGATCGATTTCCTCTATCCCCTCCCTCCCCCTCCTATCCGCAAGCAGCGTAATTAAAGAGAAGAGAGGCCCAGAGGAACAGCTCAATATCAGATTGCTCCTCTGAAATGAGGACTGCAAGGTCATTCATGAAATGTTGGCATTCCAAGAATGGATCTAGATATGGAGAAAACTCGCGAAACACATAATCTTTATAAAGAAGAAGAATGCAAAAAAGGAATATTTACTTTGACTATAACAATTTTATTGTAGTAATATAAAAATAAAAAGAAAAAAACCTTATATTTTTTTTAGAATTCAATTTTTAGATTTCTAAGACATCTTTCTAAGAAAATAATTGTGTCTTACCATGTTCCCATTGGGCCTTCTTCCGTTTATGATAACTTCTACGCCAAGGATGCCGCCAAGCCTTTCTGGCCGCAAAAGCTTTATCTGGTAAAAAGGCGGCGAAGCTACCCTCCAAAGTATCGGGATTGCCGCAAACAGCATGTGCCGTATCGCAATAATAACTACATTTGCCGTGGAAGCATAGGTTACCAGCCGGACTCACGAAGAACGTTTTAAGCAGTTCACTGTCGGCAATTTGATAAATTTCCGTTGTAACATTAAGAGTTCGACCATTTACCGGCATCGCTCTTCGAAATCCTAAAAGCCTGCGAGCCAAAAACAAAAGATTCATAAAAAAATTTTAGATTATTAAATTCGCTGTGAATTATAAAATTAAAAATTTCAGTCTTCATAGAATTATTACGCATATATATCCTTGTATTTGAATAGAGAATAGGAGATTGTATAATCAAATTGAAAGCAAAATTTGTAAATTGATTGTTGTGCTTTCATATGTACGGTCCTGTAGATTTAAAATTATTTATTTACGTCGTTAAAATTGCTTATTTAGGACGTAAAATTGTTTATATTTTGTCCTAAATAAACGTTATTTCTACATATGCCAATTATAATGAAAAATATTATTAGGGCCTTAGTAGTCTAAAAGCTTAGAACGTTCACACGGAGTGCTAGAGATCCAGGGTTCGAGGTAATATTTTTTACAATAAAAATTAATTATTTATAGATTTTAATATGTATTTAGCATTATTAAGATGCGTTGTTCTAAGATGTGTAAGAGAATCGAATTGTTAAATTGCTAGTCAATTTAACTCGTGATATAATTATTGCGATAGTTCAGTAGAGTTTGCGTTTCAAATTGAAAAATTATTTCGGCGCGCAAATATTATGTAGTAGATAAATTCACAAAATTATACAACCACTTAAGATCCAGTTAGATCATTAAAAGCATTTCCTATTGGTTGCGTTCTCACATGTACGATCCTATAGATTTAATATTGTTTGTTAATTTATTTCATGAAAGAAAAAAATGGACACAATTTAGATGTTATTTAAGATAAATGATTCAAAGTAATATCTAAAAATCACAATTCTTTTTCAATAATTAACAATACTTGTTATAAAAAGACATAGAGTATCTCCGGTATATATGCTGTACCTAACAAAAACTTAATTTATTAAAATAATATAATAAAGAATTATGAATCATTCTAAATCTTAAGGGAATTCTAAATCAATTACCGAACTTGATTGAGATCGATAGTACAGACTTTTTAATTTCAAATTCGATAATAGTGATATCTTTGATTCATTTCTTACATTATATATCATTCTGTCTTATTCAAATGCATAGATTTGTCCTTATCTAACATATGCCAGCACCATCTATCAAACCGCGCAATTACTGCTACACGAAATTTCGACTCTGTTGACATTTCCAGTTTTCGCAAAACATCTGTATACACGTATTTTTTATGGTGAAAATACTTTTCTTCTAGACCTTCAATCTTAGTTCTACAAACTCAGTATTCGTTCCAGTAATGTGATCTCAGCTGTACGCTTATTTATAAAATATGGACTCTAAAATTCTTATATCAAACAAATATTGGTATACCTATACAATATATATCTGAGATGACAGCTATACGAGCCAAAAGTGAATCTTTTTCGATTTTCTCATGAAATCCAGTGCAGCTGAGGTTCTGTTTATGCGTACTTTAATTTATGTAATAACAATTTTGTAATCCGTAAATTCAATTCGGAGATTTTTCACCATGTAGAAATGATGGTAAAGTAGGATGATTTAGCATCCTCTTAAGTGAAAAAAAAATCACATTTTGGTTTCTCTGAACGTGGTTTCACTCTTTACGAATGTTTTTATTATTAGCTCAGAAAAGCATAATTAAAAGATAAGATTATCGAGGAGTACTAAAATTACACAAGAAGAATTAATGATATCAATTTGGTTCTTAACTACTTTTTTGTTTTTAATGGTTCTTGTTTTAATGGTTTTATTAAACAGATATTTGGCACCTCTATGGGTTCGCCTCTTTCTCCAATTATAGCGGAGATTGTATTGCAAGACCGAGAAGAACAAGCATTTGAAAAATTGTTCGAAAAATTTTTATAGTTACTTATATATATAGTTACCTTATACTATAGATATGTAGATGACATCATTTTCGCAGCTCCGCAATCACAGTTAAATTACATATTAACCATTTTCAATTCGATGCATGAAAAATTGCAATTTACATTAGAGATTAGTGATAACAACAAACTTTTTGGATGTCACGGTGATGTTAGAGGATCATTATTATTCATCATTTTGACAATTTTTCTAAATCTATTTCATCAGAAAGATATCTGAATTTCTATTCAAGTCATTCTAAATGTCATAAAAAAGAAATAGTTTTTGGCATGGTAAATAGAATTCTATTTCCTTAATTCTATCATAAAAATTTTGAAATTACAATACGCACTCTTTTAGATAATGGCTATCCACTAACATTTATTTTCGATGCTATTAGACGAAGATTAAAATTCCATAGTTATTCTCGACCGAAAACAAGTCTCTTTAAAAATAACAATAAATTTTTTATTATTCCATATGTTAAATTTATTTCAGAAATTTTTGCCGATTGTGAATATAAATCTTAAGACAACTTACACAATACCGAACACATTAAAAAAATTTATACACAGAGGAAAAGATCAATTAGACCATTTTGCTAAACAGTGTAATTTATAAAATTGAATGTGTGGATTGTGAGGCGAGTTACATTGGCCACAAAAAGGAGATTATAAACAAGAATACATGAACATCAGATATCTACAAAAAAACTCCTTCAATAATGTCTGACCATTGTATCAGCTTCAAGCATGATTTCAAGTGGAATAAGATTGAAATGTTGAATAAACGAGCCTTTTTATAAAAAAAACGCTCATATCAGAAATAGTCCATATTAAAAAACAGAAGTTTGGCTTGAATAGGCAGATAGACACAGAACCTCTACTTGATGTATATCTACTACTTATACAATCCTTACTTACATCTTAGTTTCCCCTTCCATTTTTCCCCTCTTTATCATATCATTTATCCTCCAAGCTAGTTAGTTGGCAGAATCATTTTAACATACGTTTTATATTTAATATCTCAGAATTCTTTAGTCGCAAGACTTTTTAAATAATAATTATTTTTCACATTTGAACTCTCCTATTTATTTATTTTAAATTGTGAAGATCAAACATTATTAAATCTCAGGTATTGTTCTTTCTTGTATTTATGTAATTTTAATATTGTTGACTCTTAAATTTATTTATTATTTATTATAATTATTTATTATAATATGAACATAAATTTAGACTAATTTATACCATTGCTTTATAATCAGATTTATATTTAAACAATTGACAAATTTAGTCCATAGTTGTATACTTTTTGATTCATAGTTGAAGATATATTTATGAAATGATATGAAATGGTATATTGTAATCACATGTAATTCATTTCATATCAATTCGTTTTTATGGTATAAAGTTCCAATTAGAAGATATATCCATGGAGCAAGACAACTAAAATAAATTTTCGGATAAGACTACTTACTAGAATCCGAGGAATTATTATGATATCTTTTCAAACATGTGAGTATTACATGTGTTTTCATGCGTTCTACATAATTAATTAATTGTGAGCATCGAGCGAGATTACCGGTAACATTTTAAAATCTAACAGTGAAGGAATAAGAATGATAAATAGAAATAATAGATTACAATTATTGCATTTAGTGCACTGAATCCAATCTGCGCATTTTGGATGCTTTGAGCATAAATCCAGCTCGCTAAAAATGTCATATTCCCCCCCCCCTTCTCCCCAAACAGATAGGATATACAAGATATCAAGCTGAACAAAAACAATAAGAGCTAAATCATAAGAATCTTATTACATTGTAAGAACCAATAAGAAATAGGAAAGGCCTATAATGGTAGAAGCTAGAACTTTGATGCTTAAATAATTCAATGTAAAAGTCTTTGATTCCTATTTCTTATAAGAGCTAAGCACTTTTATTTTGCTTTATACTCCATCTTTACTATTCATTTATACGTATATATTATCAAATCTAACCATTAAAGCCCATGGCACATAAACGTAAGGCAATAAAAATTTAATATAATATAATATAAGGCTGTTCAAGATAAACTCAATGTATATAATGATGTAATGAGGAAAAGCCAATGTGAGCCATCAGTTGTAACAATATATATATTATTCGTGTGTAACAATATATATATATATATATATATATATATATATATATGTATATATATATATATTAAAATTAAAATTAAAATACATATTTCAACCCTGATATTGGAGTATAAAATATAGTTGATAGAATAAAAAATTATACATATGTAAGCGTCAAATCATCAAATTATCGTTAATCTATTGCCACTACTTAAAATCTTCAATGTCATCTGTTATATTTTGCTGAATAAACAAACTGCATATTTTAGAAATTATCACCAGACCATCGTTAATCTGATTCTAACGTAAGTTTTTAGTGATTTTGATATTTTACAATTTAACTATATTAATTCATTTTGGATTGTTCTATTTTAGTGATAATTTCTAAAACATGCAGTTTGTATATTCAGCAAAATATAAGATATAGATGACATTGAAGATTTTAAGTAGTGACAATAGGTTAACAATTTGATGATTTGGCGCTTATATATGTATAATTTTTTATTCTACTAACCATATTTTATACACTAAAGATGATCCAATATCAGAGTTGTAACATTTGTATTTTAATTTTAATTTTAATATATATATATATATATATATATATATATATATATATATATTGTTTACACTAGTAGTGACTCACACTTGTCTTTTTTTTTTTATATCTTTTTATTTGTGTTTAAAAAATAAGATGTAAGTAGAAAATATATTGAATAT
>Ga0157364_1005645_pt1 | contig 12773 bp, 2 predicted proteins | sample AttsexASBM2_FD_111476 | JGI IMG/M metagenome (GOLD analysis project Ga0157364, IMG submission 111476) | Fungus gardens microbial communities from leaf cutter ant in Ribeirão Preto, State of São Paulo, Brazil - Atta sexdens ASBM2 | ecosystem: Host-associated > Fungi > Mycelium > Unclassified ... | reverse complement strand
GGAGAGGATGCCGAATAAATCTATGAACTCTAGTGCGGTGTCGATTAGACACAATCGTATGTGGCTGTAGCTATATTTCAAAATGTTGTGAGCTATCCAATTTGTTTTGCTCTTGCATGGTGACGCTCAAATGACTTCTCACCGACAGTTTGACATGTGATCCAATTTATAAATAGACATCGAGATGGTGGTAATTTCTGACGCCACGGCACGGATGACATGAATTTTCCCATTAGAAGGAAAATATTATCCAAAAGGAGATATCTCCTTCAGAAGATCATAATTAACCTTGTGGTTACCTCATCAAAACAACTTGAAGATCACAATAGCTAATAGCTGAGATGGTCTGAAATATATGTATTGTAGCAACCAATCTTAGAAGTAGGATAGCTTAGCTCTGTTACTAGAAGAACTTGATAGAGAATCTCTTTTTATATTGTACACTATATATATATACTAAATCTAAACTATATATGACTATTATGAGTCTATTATATGTATGTACACAATGAGAATGCTATATACCACATCATGTGATTGCACATCACTAACTAAAAATAAACTAAACTAAAACTAAACTAAAACTAATTCAATAATAAAAGAAATATCTATAAAATTGATATAAAATCCAATTAAATTAGTAGAGTTCTAAGGGTGTATTATAACAATATGATGATCAAGAGAGCCAGAAGAAAAATATGCTCAGATCAGTCTATGACAATAATCTTTCAAACTTGTATTAGTATCAAATCTATGTAAATTTTTCTATCATAAATAATGCTTATTTTTTTCTACTTTCCACATCTTTTCTAGAATAGATTAGTTGATTATAGTTTCAGTTATTTCATAAAACTGGATGGAGTTTATGTTTTAACTTGAAGTAGAGAAGTATTTAGTAGTCTTATACTATCTTTACTCTATTCCAATTATTTTAAATATCATTATATAAGAATTAGTAGATATATTATATTAAACAGTATTAGTCAGCCACATAACTGACTCAACTAAGTAATATACTTTACTTTTGTGTTAGATGCAGATTATATAAGAAGGCAAAAGCCTGCAGTATTAGCTTAAAGATATACTAAGTATAAAAACTCTGTATGAAGTATATGGTAATGTAGGCTTCTTAGAATGACCTTAGCTTTTGCTCATATGCTGTATTGTCTATCTGCTGTATAGTTGCAACTTTAGGAGATAGAACAAAGTTCAAAGAAAGTGAGTGCTAATAGTAGTATATTACTAAGAAATACTAGAAATAGAGTTCAATTAAAATAGTCAATTATCAGACTAGCAAATTACAATATAACTACTAGTCTTATATACAAGTAGTATGTAAAGGAGAAAACTCAAAGGTTTCTAAGTATAGTTCTAAGTGGAGATTTCAGTAATGAGATAATAAAAGAGGTCAAATCTTTTAGAATTTTTCTAGAGATGAGTTATATACTTAACAATTATAAACAATAGAACTTAGAATTTCTCTAAAAATTATTAGTACAACTAGGCAAAAACATCAAGTTTATACTTCAATGTTATGATCTTAATCCTTAGAGTTGGATATAAGAATAACTCTTGTATTAGAGAAACACAAGAGAACTCGATAGAGAACTCTTCTACAAACTAGTCTACCTTTTATACTACTACCAATGGTCCATGCTTGCTACTGTGCACCCTACCCTAAATGACCATGTGTAGAATATGAGGTCAACATGTGGTATCCATATTGTATAACGTCATTTGTTCTAGATCCTTCTACTTTGTTCTCTGTGTCTTGTAACCTAACCCTAACCCTAGTTGTTCTAAAAATAGAAAATAGAAAAACAAATCGAAAATAAAATAAAAATAAAAAGTAAAGTAAAGAAAACCTAAGTCTACTGTTTGTGAACTTGACATTCAAGCTCTAGGAAAAACCTAAGTTTATTGTCTATATAATACATTAGATAAGAACTTATCTTTAGAAAAAACCTAAGAGAATAGAATAAAGTTTCCTAAAGATAGCAACTATGTGAAGTACTCTAAAATACTATTACAAACTTTATTTAGCTTGTATTTCCACAAACTAAGTTGCACTAGAAAGTACCAAATGAGAGCTATTCACATATATGTGAGATATACAAAAGCAACAACAAACAAGTGAGATATTAGGCCATCAGTAACTGTAAAAGTTTTGTTGGCTATTATCTCATAAACAGCTAAACAGATTCACACAATTGAACTTATCTTAGAAAGCACTCATCAAATAGTTTTTAATAATATATGATACACCATATAAATATTAGTATTCATAGAGATATAAACATATTAATATAGTAACATAATTAGTTATCTTCTAAAATTAGCCTGACATCTGCTATGACAGATAACAGCTTACTAAATATAAGTTTGATTATGTAATGGAAACAGCTTGTATACAAACCATTACTATTTTATATAAATACTTTTGTATCTAAGGATTAGACCTTAAACTTAGCAATATTAGTTTTCATCAATTATTATCTCTCATTATCATTGACATCTGTATTGATCTTAATTATTATTATTATTATTATTATTAAACTTCTGAATCACTCCTAAACCTCTAAGAGCTGTTAGGTGTAGTTCATACTAAGAGACAAAAGCCTATAAGGTTAGCTTGGAAATATATAAAGTATGGAAACTTCATGTAATGAACTCAATGTTATGAACTTGTTAAAATGTCCTTAGCTTCAGCTTATGTACTGCATCATCAGTCTGCCACATAGTTGCAACTTCAGATAAATGGATGAAGATGGAAATAAGTACTAATTTGGATTGAATACTAGAAATTAAGTTCAATATAGATTATCTTTGTTGATTATCAGACTAGCAAATTATAATATAACTACTAGTCTTATATACAAGCCAAATATATAGAAGATGCTCAGAGTTTTAGTATCTTGCTCTGAGTGGAGATTTTAGTGGTGAGACATTAATAAGAGTAAGATAGGAGAACTTTACCACAAAAGACTGGATTTGATAGGAGCATTTCTGTTATAAAAGACTAGATATCCCAGTTGTTGCATTACTGCTGTAGAGATATGTTGTAAAAAGGGTAGCTATTATGGAAAATGAGCTTGTCTTATACATATTATAATAGCAGCAGTGCTATGGGGGTATATCTTCAGAATAGGTAGACTTGACATATAACAAGAGTGCACCCAAGGTTCAGATATCACAAATAAGTGAGTAGTTTATTTTGTGATACATAAATTATTACTATTTTGTATATATGTCTCTATGTCTGATAATTAGATCTTAGACTTAACAATATTAATTATTCTTATTAATATTACCTATTATTTATCACCACTATCTTCTTATACTAAATCTTTGAATTACTGTTAAGTTATCTAAGCTTATTCCAACCATATCTGTTCCAACCTATGGATAATACTTCCTCTTTTATTTGTACTTTTTAATCTCTTTTGGTATAGATCAATTGCCTTCATTTTATCTTGGATATTCTTACTAGACTCTTGTCAACTCTATGGACCTTCATCTTCTGATATCTGAAAATCACCAATAACTAGGATAATACTTAGTAGTTTTTATTCTAAATAATTACCTTAGGTAGTATACTTAGTATATATACCAGTAGTTTACACTATAGTAGTCCTACACTAAAAATTAACCAAAACTAATACTAACTTTTAGTATTGATAACAACACACTTCACCATCTTCTAATAGCCTCAACCTTCTAAGTTCTTCAAGTACTCTTCTAAAATATACAACCAGTACAACTTGTAAAAACACGGTATATAAGCTAAAGCCAAAGATTATTCTGATCTTGTCTTTTATATTCTTGGATGATATATAAATAACTTATTTGGACTTCTGAGAGACCTCATCAGATCTTAGATGATAAGATATAAACTATATTTAACAAAGTTTCAGGTATCATAATCAATGAGTAGTTTGTTTTGTGATAAATATATTCCAATCTAGCAGAACAATACTAACCAAACAAGGAATGATAGTATTTAGATAGTTAGACACTCTCATGAAAATATTTAGAATAATATCCAGAAATAACAGGTACTTATTTAACAGCAATTAGAGATATAGAGCAATAGTCATGAAAGTGTTAACAGTGGTTGGAGTTGAACTGAGAAAGTGTTAGAGCAAATATGACAAACTCCATATTTTTGATATCAAACATCAGAGTTCGTAGTCTTCTTACAGAGATCACAAACTCTGTTAAATTCTATGAACTTTATCCAGTTGTCCTAATAAGCATGAACTCTATGATTACAGAAAAGTTGGACTAAATACCAATATGAGTAACTGACAATACAAAAATAACTATGACATACACAGTCTATTATAACATACCAGTCCAAGTCTAAATATGCTCAATAATAATAATAAAACTTATTAATACTGCAATATCTTGACACTTCTACTCAGTGATATAATGAGATAACATTAAGTCATTGTTTAAAGTTAGCAAATGATTTGTAGAAAACTTGTTTTGTAAAGATATCAGCTAATATGTTCTTTGTTGAGATATACTTGAGTTTGATCTTGCTATGTTTCATATGTTTACAAATAAAATGATGCTTGATATTAATTTTTTTTTTTTTAAGTCAACAATTTATTACACAGGGCGCAATGGCAGTCCGTGCCTACAGGAGGAATTATGTATGGAGTATTAATACCCTAACCTTTTTATGCAGTTACCCAACATAAAGGACTACTAAGGAATTGAACCCATAACCTCAAGTAGGTTTGAGGTAGGCATAATACACATGGACGGGGGTCTCTTCCACTATGCTATCTCTCCCCCCATGCTTGATATTAATGTGTTTTGCATAAAAGTGGTTAACAGAACTATGAGTGAGTGTAATACATCCTTAGTTGTTGGTATAAATAATGGTTGTAGAAATCTAAGCCATATAGTCTTCTTTATAGTATTTGAGGAAGTTATATACTCAGCCTCAACCAATGATGTAACAACAGTCAGCTGCTTCTTTGATAACTAAGAAACAGAGCTACTAGCAATCTTAAAAACAAAATCTTCCACAGAGCATTTGTTATTCAGATTCTAAGTCTAGTTAGAATTAGTCCAGCTAACTAAATCAAAAGCATCTTTTTTCTAGCAACCAAGAGTGAGTCAAAAATCAAGATTTTCCTTTAGATAGTATAAAATATGCTTAGTGACTTGCAAATGAGAAATGTCAGGGTTGCCATAAAACTAAAAAACTAAATAATCTGACCAATAGTGAATTGAATACTATGTTTGGTTTGTATAACATAAAGAAGAGAACCAATGAGAGAAAAGTAATAAATATCATTTGAGTATTTCTTAAATTTGTGTAAATCTTTAGGAGACTGAGATGATTGTGAAGTAGAAAGTTATATTCTAATAACTAAGAGAGTAAACATAAGGTGAGTATTGGCTATACCAAAATGTTTAAGAACCTATTGAAAATATGACTCCTGAGATAAATAAATAAAATAGTTAGCTTGATTATATTCAAAAATAGTTCTAAGAATATATCTTAGTTCACCAAGATTAGTAATCTTAAAGTCATAATGACTGCTGAACTGAACTTTAAAGTAATTAATAATTATAAGACTATAGTCACTAATAATCATATTATTTACCCAGATAACAATAATTAAGATAAGTATACTCCTATCCTAGAGGAGATACAATAAATCATCTACAATAAAATTTGTGAAGCCAAGAGCCTCTATTACTTCATCCAATTTCTTTCTCCATTGTTTTAGTAATTGCTTCAACCTACACAAACTCTTATTCAACTTTCAATACCTCTTACTCAATCCACTTGGCACAAATTTCCTCATACTATCTAGCACTTCCATATAAATTTCCTTTTCTAAATCTCTATTTAGAAAAGCTACTACTATATCTGCCTGATATACTTTAAGGTCATGATATACTATAATAGCAAGAAGAATATATAGTGTTATGAACCTGGGTACTATAAGAGGATCCACTATCTTGTCAAAATTCAAGCCTCCAACATTGCTAAGATTTGTTATCAACTCATAGACCTCTTGTCTCTTGTGTTTTCAACCATGACTTTGTTACAACACTACAGACTCTTGCTTACTTCCTCCTAGTCATTGACCTACTTCTTCCAGCCTTAAAATAATTAAAGGTCTCTCCATTAAAGTTTCTAACCATCTGGCTCAATTATTTTATAGCTAGGTTACTAAATGTTCTACCTGATGTTTTATTTGATAGAAATAGACCTTGTGAGTATTTAGAATAATATATTGAGAATTCTCTAGAAATTGTAAACTCTATATAACTTCATGAACTTTACTCAGTTGCTCTAACAGCAGAATAGGATTCTTCCCCTGGAATCTTAATATATTGATTAGTCTGGTAGTTTAGAATTACTCATTCTCATGTCTTAACCTCTCTTACTATTTCTCACTTCTCAATTAATATCTGTTAGGGCAACTGGAAGAAAGAGCAAGATACTTTAAATCTCCAGAAAATCTTAAGTTTATTGTCTAAGAAATACTGAACTATATACTCATCTCCAGAAAATTTTAAGAGAACAGAATTGGGATTCCTAAAGGTGACAACTACTCTATATAATAACATGTTCATTCTAATATATCAGAATTCTGTTTATATAAGCAAAAAACAATAATACTTAAGTAATCAGGAACAGTTCAGAATAAAGCAACTGAATTAAAGAGAACCAGAGTATTTAGCAAGTATTTTTGGAGCATGTGAAAGTAGATGTGTAAATAATACTAGTAGACTTTAAAAGATTACAAAGAATTGTAGAAGAGCAAGAAAGTACTGGAAAGGAAAGTTAAATAACATATTTAGATGGTTAGGAGTATTAGTATGTAACTTGAAGGGGGCCAGAGTATAGGAAATTAGATAAGTAGATAAGTGCAGATATGGAAAATAATTATAAAATATAAATCAGCCAAAAAACATAGAAGAGAAAAGTTTTGGAAGAGCTAGTCTTCTCACAATGTCTACTTCTAATAACTACTATATAACCTTTATTAATACTGATAAAGCCTTAGAGCTCCTTTAATATCATCTAAGAGAAATAGTTAAGTATTAGTATATCTTAAAGCTTAACATTAATAATATTTTCACCAGTCTTGTAAGCCAACTTCAAGATCTGTATACTTTAGTATTCAACTCTATCTTTACATTTGTGTTAGAGGTAATTCACACTTGCTTATTTTATCTATAATAATAGCATGAAAGACAGAGACAGAAAAGAACTTAGTAAGTCAGACTTTAGAGTAAAGTCAGAAAGGATACTATGTAAATAGATTGACCTTAGTGTTAGAGTTGTGAATAGTGAACTAGACTCTGTTATTTTTTTATTTTGGAGTTAGACAAAAGTAGTGGTATGATGTTGCATATGATGGTCAAACAAGTCACAAAGTGTGATGGATACATGACACCTGTCACAGTCACAGCCACAATATCATATGACATAGAGAAGATCATAAAAAGTTCTAAAATAGATGATGTTATATAGTATGGCAATAATATATTGATCTTATAGAAAGTACATATACTTTAGAATAGGTTAGTTGTAGTGTGCACACAAACCATGGTTTGTAGTATATAAGATAGACTAGTTTGTACTTAGAACTATATTAAGTTCTTTTATGTTATTCAATACAAAAGTTATCTTTTGTCTTTACTTAAGAACTTAAGTCATAACACTTGGCTTTAACAAATAACATTGTGCCTAGCTTATATGTCATGTAGTGTTAATTTCAGATGACAATGGTTTGGACAGATGTGTATAAGTATAGCATAATTCAAGTTGATAATCAGACTAAGGAAACAGTATATAATAGACTATGTTCTTAAATATGGAACTGGTAACCTAATAATAATCTACTGCTATGTATACTCTAGGTTGTTGGGCATTATAGAGGATATTGTTTGGAACTTCATGAAATTAATGATAAATATAATGCCTGATTCTCAGATTAATAGGTGATTGGAATGAAGTGTGATTTGTGTCAGAAGAGTGAAAAGTGTATAGATGTCAGATAGTATGTAACAATCTGCAGATATATCTTCTCTCTACAACAAAACTCTCTTTTCTAACTAACACTTCTATGCCTAAAAATCCCCTTCATTGCTCTCAACCTCATATCTCTCTCTTACTAGACTTCAGTGATAATTGACAAGCAGATTAAGCTTTCTACAGTTCTGTTACATACTATTTATCATCCATGCATTTCCCACTCATCTGGTACAGATCACACTTCATTCCAATCATCCATCAACCCAAGGACCAGACTCTGTACTCTTCATTAATTCCATGGAGTTTTGAACAACATTTCCCACAGTGTCTGATAATATAGAGTATATACAGCAGTAGATTATTATTAGATTACCAGTTCTGTATTCAAGAACATAGTTTATCATATACTATTTTAGATGTTCTTACTGGCCTTTGTTAGATTCATATACCTTCATCTCTTGACATCTGAGGATTACTAGAAATCAGGATAACTTGCTTAGCAGTTTACATTCCAAATAGCTATCCTAAGTATTATAAAATAAGCTACTTACTAATTATAGTACTTGAAACTTAGATAACTTGACAGTAATTCAAAGATTTAGTATAAAAAGATAGTGATGATAGATGATGAGTAGTATCAATAAAAATAATTAATAAAGATTAATATTATTAAGTCTGAGATCTAATCCTTAGACACAGAAGTATATATACAAAAGAGTGATGGTCCATGTACAAGCTGTTTCCATCACATGATTAAAACTTGTATCTGATGGGAGCTGTCAGGCTAATAATACTTATTGCTATGTGATATACTATATATTACTAGAAACAGTTTAATGAGCACTTTTTAACACAATTTTAATCATATGAATCCATCTGGTCATTCATGAAATATTAACAAACAAAGATTTTACAGTTACTGATGACCTGATATCTTGGTTGTTTGTTGTTGCTTTTGTACATCCCACATATGTGCAGATAGCTCTTATTTGGGGCTTTATAACACAACTTAGTTTGTGAAAATCAGTTTACTAGTTGTGGAGATACAAGCTGAATAAAGTTTGTAATACTATATCTGTTCTAATCTCTAATCTCTTCTAGTACAGATTACATCTATCCATTTCACCTCAGATATCCTTACTAGTTATCAGAGTTGAAGACAGTAAACTCTATCTATTTTCATTTTATTTTCTTATCTCTATTTTTCATTTTCATTTTATTTTATTTTTTGGACTTAGGATTAGAATTTAGCATGACATTACATGTGACTGTCACATACTGTCACACACACCCCATGTTACATGTTACATATTACTGTTACACAATTACATAGAACATAAAATATTGTAGAAGGTTCTAAAACAATAATGTTATATCATATGTTAATAGTATGTAGTATACATATCCTTTAGAGTAGGCTAGGTTTAGTATAGCATAGACTATTAGCCAAGTGTATATAAGGTAGACACTTTGGAATTTCATTGAGTTCTCTTGTGTTAACTTAATACAAGGTTTTTCTTCTGATTTTACTCTATAAGTCTTTAGTTGTAATACTAGTCTTAATTAACTCTATATATCTCTATCCTCTGACATCCAAGGATCATTAGGATTTAGAGTAACTTACTTAGTAGTTATATTTCAGATAGTTATCCTAGATATACTAACTAGTATATAAGCTAATAGTTTACACTATAGTGGTTATCTTGAAAATTGACTACAACTAGCACTCCTCTTCTAGTGTTGATAATAATACATTTTACCATCTTCTAGTGGTTTTTCTCTCTTTAAGTTCCCAAGTCTCATTCTGAAATATGTAACCTATGTAACTAGTAAAAGTACAGCACACAAGCTAAAGCCAAAGTGTTAAAGTTATAAAGCTTGGACTTAAGTTTTTTCTAATATATTTTTATTTTCTTTATATTTTATTTTCAATTTATTTTCAATTTTTGAAACTAAAGTTAGGGTTTAGTATAATGTTATGATTATACTGTTACACAACAGTCACATCACCTGACATAGTTATAGTAATAGTCATAAGGTCACAAAGAACATAGTAAAAAGTTTGAAAACAATAATGTCATACAACTGTCAGGCATAGTTTATACTAGGAATAAAAGTCTACAAGATGGACTTGGAGATATACAAACTTGTGGAATAATCTTGGCTTCAGCTTATGTTTTGCACTGTCTGTTTACTGTGTGGTTGCAATTTCTAATAGAAGAAAGAAGTCTAAAATAGAGTGAGTACTGATTGGTGTGTTGCTATTAAATACTAGGGATAGTGTTCAATAGAAGTTATCTTTATTAATTATCAGACCAGCAAATTACAGTATAACTATTAGTCTTATATATAAGTACATACTGTAGAAGATGCTCAGAGTTTTAGTAATATAGCTCTTATTACCCCAAGTAGAGGTTTCAGTATTAAGACACTAAAAGGAGTATGACTCCACTATAGAAGACTAAGTTAGATGGGAGTATCTCCATTATGGAAGGCAGAATTTCTGGACTGTTGCATCAATGCTGTATGGGCACATTGCAAGAAAGGTGGACTTTTTGGATTAGATGTTGATAAGGGATATTATATAGGAATGTGTTTTTCAGATAGATAGACTTAGCATATTATAGTATTCTCCTCTTAGAACTAAGCCTTCAAAGTCCTATTGAGTTTATTCAAAGTCTTATTAAAATTATCTAAAAATTCTGTGATAGTATCTAGGTTAACATTAAATAGAAAAAAAATTTGCTTTTTCTTTTATATCAACATGTCTTTCCCCATTCACTCTGACATTTCCTAAAACAACACTAAGATGCTTGAAGAACAGTGGTGAGAAATGCAGTGAAGGCACAAGGAAGAGTAATAGCTTCTTATTCAATTGGAAGAAGCAATGAAGGTATATCAAGCTGAGCATGTGGCTTAGAAAGCAAGAAAGGAAGCAGAGACTAAAGTAAGGGAGAAAGCCAAGAAGAAAAGGATTGTGAAGAAGAAAAAGAAGAAAATATTGGAGTACCTCTAACAACTCTGGAATAAGATATTAGTGGAGGATGCTACTCTTTTGGAGGATATCAGAGATTCCCAGATTATGGGAACTAAACATAGAAAGACCTCCTCAGTAAATGAGAAGGAGCAATAGCCTTCCAAAAAGACAAAAGAAAAACAACTAGCAAGATATTGTAGTGATATTAGGGTCAAGATAGGGGGTGCTAACTCTTATAAAAGGTGTGTATGTGCTAGGCAAGACTGCTTGGTGCACAATTTAATATAAGTAATAAGATTCCTTTTTGTTTTATTTTTTACTAATAGCCTTCTCATAGCTAGTCTCTTGCATATACCAGATGTATTGCTATCAAGTAGTGGTATATTCTCCACACCAATACCAACTTCCCAGTCATGATTCCTACCTATGGTAGGGTTCTAAGTGCCATCAAAAAGGCACTCCAAGAACTTGTAGAGGAGTACCAAGGAGTTAGGAAGTCCTTCTGAGACTTAGTAGAGGGTTAGGAGAGAAACATAGCCTAATTAGCAAAGATTGAGGCTGCAATGGAGTGAAAATAGGACTTGAAAGAAGAAAACAAGAAGGAGAAGAGCAGAGATGATGATGAGGGGTCTGAGGATGGCCCCAAAAAAAGTTAGGAGGAGATAGAGAAGAAAACTCCATTATCTACCTTCTACTAGTATAGTTTTTTTTTTGTTTTTTATGTTATTTTTTGAATTTTTTATTTTGCTTCCTGTTGTGGCTATACTGTGTAAGTAAAAAATTAAGAGACAGAAATAAAAATAAAAATCCAAAAATTTGAAAAGAACCTTTGTAAAAAGTACATAGAAACTGAGGTTAATTGAAAGTAAACAGACAGAATATACTAAAAAATAATAAAATAATTCCTTATTAGAAGTGTGCAGAGACAAAGAATAAGTGCAATAGAGTGATTACAGAGAGAGTGGACCAGGCTTGAGGAGATATACAATATAAAAATTAGATACTAAGTTAGAAACATGAATGAGTTCAGATATGGGGATCCACTCAGATTTGTCTTCAGTATCTTTATACCCCAGCCAGATCACCTTATATTTACATGCCTATCAGCAATTGATTTTAAAGTCCACTATCCAAGAAATTTCATATTTGGGTTTCCCATCAATTATAACTGGAGTGGGGGCTGGTTGCGTTCTCTCAGAGAAAGAGTTAGATATGGCAGGTTTAAACATGGACACATAGAAAACTGAATGAACAGAACACATGAACTTTGAGAGATGGAGGGTGAATGATAGTGTACTAGGCTAGAAAATGATTTTATAGAGTTCAAGATATTTTTTGAAAAGTTTTTTCAAAGGCTGAGTAATTCTAAAGAACTGAGCCTTGATAAAGACTTTGTTACCTACTTTGAAATTAGGAGTGGAAGAATGTTATGTATCAGCAGATTTTTGATAACACTGTTAGGCTATAGAGATTTTAGCTTTGAGAGTACTTTATAATTCATTGAGATCTATGGCAAAGTCATAGGCTTGGGAGGATACAATATCACATTTAGGATGAACAGTGATGTTCAGATAATATCCCTTATTAGTATCATATCCCAAACTCCAAAATGTTGTAGCAACCACTAGACACAAGGTTCAATGATAACACAAGTGGTAAAGCTCTCAGTTAAGCAATCAAGTGGGGAAAAGTACAAGAGAACTTGACAAGGAGTCTCTGCTAAATTAGAGTCCTATATATACAAAGTATACCTGGTCTGTGCTACAATCTTATGTCTGC